>Ga0247814_10000182_pt1 | contig 59370 bp, 47 predicted proteins | sample UWRJL179409R1_FD_179947 | JGI IMG/M metagenome (GOLD analysis project Ga0247814, IMG submission 179947) | Plant litter microbial communities from Arlington Agricultural Research Station in Wisconsin, United States - UWRJ-L179-409R-1 | ecosystem: Environmental > Terrestrial > Plant litter >... | reverse complement strand
GGACCTGTGCACAAGTCGATACCTTATGTGGTCCAGCCGGAAAATATCATTCCGGGTGTTGCCGATTTCTATGCAACCTCAGTTTTTGATGGTTTTGATTTTGCTAATATTCTTGTTAAAACCCGTGAAGGCCGACCAATCAAAATAGAAAATAACACTTTAACGGGAGCAAAATTTGCTGCCAATGCCAGAATTCACGCTTCTATATTGTCGTTATATGACAGCATGCGTTTGAAACAACCAAAGATTGCGGGTAAATCTGCAACATGGGGTGAAGTGGATGGGAAAATAAAATCAAGCATTGCTGAGGCCAAAGCTAGTGGCAAGCAGGTTGTCCTGTTGACCAATACTTTAGCCAGTCCGTCAACTGAAAAACTGATTGCAGAGTTTATTGCTAAAAACCCTAATGCAAAACATGTTGTTTACGATGCTGTTTCTTCTTCAGAAACCCTCGATGCTTTTGAAGCAGTATATGGCGAAAGAGCATTGGTTGATTATGACTTGTCTAAAGCTTCTCTAATCGTTTCTATTGGAGCGGATTTCCTAGGAGACTGGCAAGGCGGAAGCTATGATTCAGGATATGCTAAAGGCAGAATTCCTAAAAACGGAAAAATGTCACGTCACTTCCAATTGGAAGCCAATATGACATTATCTGGTGCTGCTGCTGATAAACGCATCCCGATGTCGGTTGCGAATCAAAAACAAGCATTGGTTAAAATCTACAATATTATTACCAATGGAACTGCCGGAACTGCAAAAATCGAAAATGAAGATGCGGTAATAAAAGTAGCTCAACAGCTAAAGGCTGCCGGAAGCAAAGGAGTTCTTCTTTCCGGAATTCAGGATAAAAATGCCCAATTATTGGTTTTGGCAATCAACCAGGCACTATCAAGTGAGGCTTTTACTACTGCAGGAACAAGACAAATAAGAAAAGGATCTAATGAAAAGGTTGCGCAGTTTGTGAATGACCTGAAAGCAGGAAATGTACATACGCTTATCATGAGCGGAACCAATCCTGTATATACAATGCCAAATGGAAATGAATTTGCGGCTGCTTTGAAAAAAGCGTCGCTTTCTGTGGCATTTTCGTTAAAAGAAGACGAAACAGCTTCAGTTACTACCATTGCCGCTGCCGCGCCGCATTATTTGGAATCATGGAATGATGTCGTTATTACTAAAGGAACTTATGGTATTACACAACCTACTATTCGTCCATTATTTGATACCAAACAATTTCAGGATGCTCTGTTATCATGGAATGGAAACGGCGGTACTTACTATGACTATTTAAGAACCAATGCTGCGACTAATATTGCTGGTTCTTCATGGAATAAAGTTTTGCACGATGGGATTTATGTGGGTGCTTCCGCTATTGCAGCGGGAGGTGCTGCTGATTATGCCGGAGCTGCCAATGCTTTGGCGCAGTCCAAACCTGTCGGAGAATTCGAATTGAACTTATATACAAAAACAGGTATGGGTGATGGTCAACAGGCCAACAACCCATGGCTGCAGGAATTTCCTGATCCTATTACAAGAGTTTCATGGGATAATTATGCCACTGTTTCGAAAGCCGATGCTGAAAAACTCGCACTTACTAATGAAATTGTTGCCAATGGCGGTTTGAACGGAAGTTATGCCAACCTGACGGTAAATGGAGTTACTTTAGAAAATGTACCGGTAATTGTTCAGCCGGGTCAGGCCAAAGGAACAATAGGATTGTCTTTAGGTTACGGAAAAAAAGCAGCGCTGAAAGAAGAAATGCAGGTGGGTGTAAATGCTTATGCTTTGTACAAAGGTTTCAATAATGTGCAGTCGGTTAGTATTAAGAAAGCAGCCGGTGAACATGAATTTGCCTGTGTACAGTCTCAAAAAACCCTGATGGGAAGAGGCGATATTATTAAAGAAACGACTTTAGAAGTATTCAATACTAAAGATGCTGCAATATGGAACCCAGTTCCTATGGTATCTTTGGACCATAAAGAAGTGGAAGCGACTACAGTAGATTTATGGACTTCTTTCGACCGTTCAGTGGGTCACCATTTTAATCTTTCAATTGACTTAAATGCCTGTACAGGTTGTGGGGCTTGCGTAATTGCCTGCCATGCAGAGAATAATGTTCCCGTTGTTGGAAAATCTGAAGTAAGAAGAAGCCGTGATATGCACTGGTTGCGTATTGACCGATACTATTCTTCCGAAGAGACTTTCGAGAAAGACAATGAGAAAAAAGAAAATTTTGAAGGCCTGTTTGGCGACAAAGGATCATTAGGCGGATTTGGGCAAATGGAACAACCCGCTGATAACCCTCAGGTTTCATTCCAACCGGTAATGTGCCAGCACTGTAACCATGCTCCATGTGAAACGGTTTGTCCGGTAGCAGCTACATCACACAGCCGTCAAGGCCAGAATCATATGGCTTATAACCGTTGTGTAGGAACAAGATACTGCGCCAACAACTGTCCTTATAAAGTGCGTCGTTTCAACTGGTTCTTATATAATAAAAACAGCGAATTCGATTATCATATGAATGATGATTTAGGCCGTATGGTACTGAATCCTGATGTTAACGTTCGTTCCCGTGGGGTTATGGAAAAATGCTCAATGTGTATCCAAATGACACAATTGACAATTTTGACTGCCAAACGTGAAGGAAGAGTTATTAAAGATGGCGAATTCCAAACTGCCTGTTCTGCCGCATGTTCTTCAGGAGCAATGATTTTCGGAGACATCAACGATAAAGAAAGTAAAGTGGCTGAATTAATAGAAGATGACAGAATGTACCATTTATTGGAGCATGTCGGAACCAAGCCAAATGTGATTTATCACGTAAAAGTCAGAAATACTTAAAAAATTAAAATCAATTTAAAGGATTATGTCTCATATATACGATTCAAGTATTAGAAAACCTTTAGTTATAGGTGATAAAACATATCACGATGTAACAGTAGATGTTGCTGCGCCTATTGAAGGGAAAGCCAACAAACAATGGTGGATTGTATTTTCAATCGCATTAACCGCTTTCCTCTGGGGATTAGGTTGCATTATATACACCATTTCTACAGGTATTGGAACCTGGGGATTAAATAAAACAGTCGGTTGGGCATGGGATATCACCAATTTCGTTTGGTGGGTTGGTATCGGTCACGCCGGAACGCTGATCTCTGCGGTACTTTTATTGTTCCGGCAAAGATGGAGAATGGCTATTAACCGTTCTGCGGAAGCAATGACTATTTTCTCAGTAATCCAGGCAGGTTTGTTTCCGATTATTCACATGGGTCGTCCTTGGTTGGGCTATTGGGTTCTGCCGATTCCGAACCAGTTTGGGTCACTTTGGGTCAACTTCAACTCTCCTTTACTTTGGGACGTATTTGCGATCTCTACTTATTTATCTGTATCCTTGGTTTTCTGGTGGACAGGTCTCTTACCGGATTTCGCCATGATCAGAGACCGTGCAGTAACCCCTTTCCAAAAAAGAATTTATTCTATCTTAAGCTTCGGATGGAGCGGCAGGGCTAAAGACTGGCAGCGTTTTGAAGAAGTATCTCTGGTATTGGCTGGTTTGGCAACGCCGCTTGTACTTTCTGTACACACAATTGTATCGATGGACTTTGCTACGTCGGTAATTCCGGGATGGCATACCACGATTTTTCCTCCGTATTTCGTTGCGGGAGCGGTATTTTCAGGATTCGCGATGGTGAATACATTATTAATTATTATGAGAAAAGTTTCTAATTTAGAAGCTTACATTACAATACAGCATATTGAATTGATGAACATTGTAATCATGATTACCGGTTCTATTGTGGGTGTAGCTTATATTACGGAGCTTTTCATCGCATGGTATTCGGGTGTAGAATACGAACAATATGCATTTTTGAACAGGGCAACCGGTCCTTACTGGTGGGCATACTGGTCGATGATGACCTGTAATGTTTTCTCTCCACAGTTTATGTGGTTTAAGAAATTAAGAACAAGTATTATGTTCTCTTTTATCATCTCGATTGTCGTTAACATCGGTATGTGGTTTGAGCGTTTCGTAATTATCGTTACTTCATTGCACAGGGATTACCTTCCGTCTTCATGGACAATGTTCTCCCCAACCTTTGTAGATATCGGAATATTTATAGGTACTATCGGTTTCTTCTTTGTTTTGTTTCTTTTATATGCAAGAACATTCCCGGTTATTGCGCAAGCAGAGGTTAAGACAATTTTGAAAGCTACAGGAGAAAATTACATCAGAGAAAGAGCAAATAAACATTCACACCATGAGTAGTAATAAAGTTATTTACGCCATTTATAATGACGATGACATATTGATGGATGCTGTTAAGAAAACACGTGCAGCGCACCATCATATAGAAGAAGTATTTACACCTTTTCCGGTTCACGGATTGGACAAGGCGATGGGAATTGCCCCAACAAGATTGGCCATCTGCGCTTTCATTTATGGTTTGTGTGGTTTGTCTTTCGGAACCTGGATGATGAATTTTGTAATGATTCAGGATTGGCCGCAGGATATTGGTGGTAAACCAAGCTTCAGCTATATCCAGAACATGCCGGCTTTTGTGCCTATTATGTTTGAAGAGACCGTATTTTTCGCGGCGCACTTAATGGTGATTACCTTTTACATGAGAAGCAGATTGTGGCCTTTCAAGCAGGCTGAAAATCCGGATGTAAGAACTACCGATGACCATTTCCTTATGGAAGTAGCGGTAAATAACAATGAAGAAGAACTGGTTTCTTTCTTTCAGAATACAGGAGCTGTAGAAGTTAAAGTAATTGAAAAGCATGATTAGTCTTATGAAAAGCGTATATAAAATATCACTTTTAGCCTGTATTGCTGTTTTCGTTTCGTCTTGCCACAACAATTCGAAACCGAACTACCAATACATGCCGAATATGTATGAATCTGTAAGTTACGAGACTTACTCCCAATCCGGTGCTTTTAAAAACGGTAAGGAAGGACAGCTTCCGGTAAAAGGAACCATCAATAGGGGTTCTGAAGTGTATGAATATCCACACACCACGGCCGGTCTTGAGGCAGCGAGAGCCAGCCTGAAATCTCCTTTGGATTCTACATCAGTAGATATGGAAAAAGGCAAAGCACTTTTCGATATTTATTGTGCGATCTGTCATGGTGCCACAGGAGATGGGAAAGGAAAACTCGTTACACAAGGCAAATTTTTAGGAGTTCCTAATTATAAAGACCGACCTATTACTGAAGGAAGTGTCTTTCACGTGCAGACTTACGGTCTGAACGCAATGGGATCTTATGCCAACCAACTGAATACTCACGAGCGCTGGTTAGTGACGGCTTATGTCATGCAACTAAAAAGCGGATTATAATTGTAGAACAAACTGATCGTAATTAGCTATGTACACATTTTCAAGTAAATTAAAAACATTTTCTTTTATCCTGATGATCGTCGGTATTCTCGGGATTGGATATGGTTTTTTAACTGCACCAAAAGATATTCAGGAAGTGGAAAAAATCCTTGCTGCCGCAGAACATGGCCATGGAGGCGGACACGAAGCTGCCGGACATGAGGTCGTTTCTGAAGAGCATGAGAAAGCTGAAGTTTCTGATGAGGAAACTCCAAAAGCGGCGCCAGTTGGAGAGCATGCGGCTGTTGCTCACTCAGCCGATGTTTCTGATAAAAAATTAGATTCTGTGCATATTGATACACTTGCAGTTGTTGCAGTCGCCAAAGATGCTGTTTCGGATAATCACGAAACCCATGAAGCACATGCTGCTACAGCTCATAAATCAGAAAGTGAAACACATGATGCGCATGCTGAACATCAGGAGCATTTAGAGCACGTATTGCATCAGTTGCAAAATAAACCCTGGGCTGCTTTCTATGTCGCCTGTATTTTCTTCATGCTGGTTTCATTAGGTACACTTGCTTTCTACGCTATCCAGCAGGTTGCACAGGCAGGATGGTCGCCTGTTTTATTCAGGGTAATGCAAGGAATCACGGCTTATCTTCCGGTAGGTTCTGTAATATTTTTTATATTTTTAATACTATGCGGGTTGCATATGAACCATTTGTTCATCTGGCTTGATCCTGAAATAGTGGCTCATGATAAGATTATCGCTAATAAAGCGGGATACCTGAATTTCCCATTTTGGATTATTAGAGCTGCAGTATTCTTATTAGGATGGAATTTATACCGCTACTTTTCAAGAAGAAACTGTCTGGCTCAGGATGAATCCAATGACAATAGCTTTTATAAAAAGAATTTCAATATATCGGCAATGTTTCTTGTTTTCTTTATCGTTACCGAATCAATTATGTCATGGGACTGGATTATGTCTATCGACCCACACTGGTTCAGTACCTTATTCGGATGGTATGTGTTTGCGAGTTTCTTCGTAAGCGGAATTACCACAATCTGTATGGTAACTTTGTATCTTAAGGGAAAAGGATATTTGGAACATGTCAACACAAGCCATATTCATGATTTGGCTAAATTTATGTTTGGTATTAGTGTATTTTGGACCTACTTATGGTTTTCACAATTCATGCTGATCTGGTACGCAAATATCCCGGAAGAGGTGACTTATTTTGTAACGAGAATCGAGATGTACAACCTTCCGTTCTTTGGAGCAGTAGTCATGAATTTTGTGTTTCCTATTTTAATTCTGATCAATACTGATTTCAAGAGAATCACCTGGGTATTGGTAATGGCCGGAACCGTAATATTATTAGGACATTATATTGATTTCTTTAATATGATCATGCCATCAAGTGTTGGTGACCAATGGTTTATCGGAGTGTCAGAAATTGGCTCTGTATTATTCTTCCTTGGATTGTTTATTTTTGTTGTCTTTACTGCTTTAACAAAAGCGCCGCTATTACCAAAAAGAAACCCTTACATCGAAGAAAGTAAACATTTTCATTATTAATATTTAAAGTAAAAACAGATGACAAGTTTGTTGGTAATTATAGTTTTAGTTTTATTGGCAATTGCATTGTGGCAGTTAACTAAAATATTTGACTTAACTCAGGTTGGCACTAACGCGAATAATACGCAGATTGCCAACGATAAAGACAATAATGTACAGGGATACTTAATGTTTGGCTTTTTGGCATTCATTTATATATTCACTATTTATGGGTTATTAAAGTGGGGAGGTTTAGTACTTCACACACCTTCGTCTGCGCACGGTGGGGAAATTGACAACCTGATGAATATTACCTGGGTATTGATTTTTGTTGTTCAGACCATCACTCAGGCTTTACTTTATTATTTTGCCTTCAAATACAGAGGAAGAAAAGATCAGGTGGCTTTATATTTTTCCGATAATAATAAACTTGAGTTCGTATGGAGTGTTATTCCTGCGATAGTTTTAGCGGGATTAATCCTTTACGGATTGTATGCCTGGACCAATATCATGTTTATCGATGACGATGAAGATACAATTGTTGTGGAATTGTATGCGCAGCAGTTCAAATGGACCGCGCGTTATGCCGGAGCAGACAATGTATTAGGAAAAGCCAATGTTAGATATATTGAAGGCATCAACTCATTAGGAGTTGATTTGGGTGACCAGTATGCACAGGATGATAAAGTAGTAAGCGAATTGCATTTGCCGAAAGGGAAAAAGATCCATTTCAAGATGCGTTCACAGGATGTCCTGCACTCTGCTTATATGCCTCATTTCAGGGCGCAAATGAACTGTGTTCCCGGAATGGTTACTGAATTTGCTTTCGAGCCAATTCATACTACACAAGAAATGCGCGACATGACTTTCATGCAGGAAAAAGTAGCGAACATCAATGCAATCAGAACAAAGAAAAGTGCCGAATTAGTAGCCAAAGGTGAAGCAGCGCTTGATCCTTATACATTTGATTATTTATTGCTTTGTAATAAAATCTGTGGCGCATCACACTACAACATGCAAATGAAAATTGTAGTGGATACTCCTGAAGATTATAAGAAATGGCTTGAAGGAAAACCAACAATAGCCGAAGAAGCCAAAACTGCCGCAGCGGCTCCTGCAAGTGCAGACGCAAACGCTAAAACCACTGATACGGCAAAAGCGAAAGATCCAAAAATGGCAGCTGCGCCGGTTGCAGTAAAATAATAGTATAATAAGTAAACACATAAAGTAAACAATTATGTCATTAGAATCTCACGATCACGACCATGCAAACGATCACTCACAGGATCACGGTCACGCACATGATCACGATCACGAACACCACCATAAAGATACTTTCGTCACCAAATATATCTTTTCGATAGATCATAAAATGATCTCCAAACAATACCTCATTACAGGTATCATCATGGGGGTTATTGGTGTTGGGATGTCTTTGCTTTTCAGAATGCAATTGGCGTGGCCGGAAGAATCGTTTAAAATTTTCAATTTCCTATTGGGGGATAAATTTGCTCCTGACGGTGTAATGACTAACGATATTTATTTGGCTCTTGTAACCATTCACGGTACCATCATGGTATTCTTTGTACTAACGGCTGCATTGAGCGGAACATTTAGTAACCTACTGATTCCACTGCAGATTGGAGCCAGGGATATGGCTTCCGGATTTTTGAACATGGTATCTTACTGGTTATTCTTTACTTCAAGTATCGTAATGATTTGTTCTTTATTTGTTGAATCTGGTCCGGCATCTGCGGGTTGGACAATTTACCCGCCATTAAGTGCTTTACCTCAGGCTATCGGAGGTTCAGGTATGGGAATGACTTTGTGGTTGGTTTCTATGGCTATTTTCATCGCTTCTTCTCTATTAGGGTCTTTGAACTATGTGGTTACAGTAATTAACTTAAGAACTAAAGGAATGACAATGACAAGAATGCCGCTTACCATCTGGGCTTTCTTCGTTACTGCGATTATCGGTATCGTTTCGTTTCCGGTTCTCTTGTCAGCTGCATTGTTGCTGATTATGGACAGAAGTTTCGGGACTTCGTTCTTCCTTTCCGATATTTATATTGCAGGAGAAGTATTGCACTACCAAGGTGGTTCACCGGTACTTTTCGAACACCTGTTTTGGTTCTTGGGTCACCCTGAGGTTTACATTGTATTGTTGCCTGCACTCGGAATCACTTCTGAAGTAATTGCTACCAATTCCCGTAAGCCAATCTTTGGATACAGGGCGATGATTATGTCTATTCTTGCGATCGCGTTCTTATCAACAATTGTTTGGGGACACCACATGTTTATTTCCGGAATGAATCCGTTCCTTGGGTCGGTGTTTACATTTACCACTTTATTGATCGCGATTCCTTCAGCGGTAAAAGCGTTCAACTACATTACAACTTTATGGAAGGGTAACTTACAATTGAATCCTGCCATGTTATTCTCTATCGGATTGGTTTCTACCTTTATCACGGGAGGTTTAACGGGTATTATTCTCGGAGACAGTACTTTGGATATTAATGTGCACGATACTTACTTCGTTGTAGCGCACTTCCACCTCGTAATGGGTATTTCTGCTCTTTACGGAATGTTTGCCGGAATCTACCACTGGTTTCCTAAAATGTTCGGAAGAATGCTTAATAAAAACTTAGGATACATTCACTTTTGGGTTACTGCCGTTTGTGCTTACGGCGTTTTCTTCCCAATGCACTTTATCGGATTAGCCGGTTTGCCAAGACGTTATTACACCAACACGAATTTCCCGTTATTCGATGATTTGCAAAATGTAAATGTTCTGATTACGACTTTCGCATTGGTTGGAGGTGCATTTCAATTGGTGTTCCTGTACAATTTCTTTAGCAGTATTTTCTACGGAAAGAAATCGGTACAGAATCCATGGAGATCCAATACATTAGAATGGACGGCTCCTGTAAAACACATACACGGAAACTGGGAAGGCGAAATTCCTCACGTTCACAGATGGCCATACGATTACAGCAAACCGGGTCATGATGAAGATTTTGTTCCGCAGCATATCCCGATGAAAGAAGGTGAAGAGCAATTGCATCACTAATTGATTCCAAACTGTAAAAATGCCTTTCCGAAACGAAAGGCATTTTTATTTGCAGCACACATTTTAGCTATATTTGTATCATGAATGAGAATTTAAACCCCACTAATGATAACTTCAATCCCGAAGAATTGGATCTTGAAAAAAAATTAAGGCCATTAGCCTTTGATGATTTTTCGGGGCAAGACCAAATTCTGGATAATCTGAAAGTATTCGTTGAAGCGGCCAACCAAAGAAACGAAGCCCTTGACCACACTCTTTTTCACGGACCACCAGGTTTAGGAAAAACAACTTTGGCCAATATCCTTGCTAATGAATTGGGCGTTGGGATAAAGATTACTTCCGGACCGGTATTAGACAAACCAGGCGACCTCGCTGGATTATTGACCAATCTGGAAGACAGGGATGTGCTTTTTATAGATGAAATCCATCGGTTAAGTCCAATAGTCGAAGAATACCTCTATTCTGCAATGGAAGACTTTAAAATCGACATCATGATCGAATCAGGTCCCAATGCAAGAACCGTACAGATCAATTTGAATCCGTTTACTTTAGTCGGTGCCACAACACGCTCCGGATTGTTAACAGCACCGATGCGTGCTCGTTTCGGAATCCAGAGCCGTTTGCAATACTATACAACCGAATTGCTGACAACCATTATCCAAAGAAGTTCTGCCATCTTAAGAATGCCCATCACAATGGAAGCAGCTATTGAAATTGCCGGAAGAAGCCGCGGAACACCAAGGATTGCCAATGCTTTATTAAGACGGGTTCGTGATTTCGCCCAAATTAAAGGTAACGGTAAGATCGACATCGAAATAGCAAGATACGCACTCAAAGCGTTGCATGTCGATGCACACGGCCTCGATGAAATGGACAATAAGATTTTGAAAACCATCATCGAAAAATACAAAGGCGGTCCTGTTGGATTGTCTACCATGGCGACTGCCGTTTCCGAAAGTGCTGAAACCATTGAAGAAGTCTATGAGCCTTTTCTTATTCAGGAAGGCTTTATCATGCGCACGCCACGCGGACGCGAAGTAACGGAGAAAGCGTATAAGCATTTGGGCATCATCAGGCCGAACACACAAGGCGGACTGTTTTAAGTATCATTATGTCTGAAAATAAAAAATACAATTATCCAGGGCAACTTTCAATAGTCAGGTTTTTATTCAATGCTGAGCGTATTCGTAGAAATCCCATTCCGTTTCACAAAAAATATTTTGATGAATTAGGCGATACTTTTTCTTTGAAGATTAGTAAAACAAAGCATGTCATCCTTTCGAGAGACAATGAGATGGCGGAAGCGATACTACTAAAACAGCAGAAAAACTACCAGAAATCTGAATTACAAACCAAATTCATATCCAAATATTTAGGCAAAGGCTTACTGACTGCAAATGGTGAATTTTGGTTAAAACAGCGCCGCTTGATCCAACCCGCTTTTCACAAGCAAAAAATGAATCAGTTGGTTGCCAATATGGCATTGACAATTGCTTCAGAATTACAGGATCTACCGGAAGGAAAATCAACGGCACTTTTTCCGATCATGAACCAACTGGCGTTTAATGTGGTGGCAAAATCACTGTTTCACCTATCAGCAAGCGAAGAAAAAATGAACCGCCTGAAATTTGTTATCAGCGAAGTTCAGGACTTTCTTATCAAAGAAATCAGAGTGCCTTATAAAGCATTTTGGTTTAAAATAAGCGGCCAGGTCGAAAAGCACCGTAAACTGGCTCTGGAAAGCGATGCCATTATTAAAGAAATTGTCGAAGAACGCCAAAGTTCCAATGTAAAACAAAACGATTTGCTTGATATGCTTCTTGAAACACGCTATGAAGACACAGGCGAAGCGATGTCAATCCAACAATTGATTGATGAAATCAAGATTCTGTTTATTGCCGGTCACGAAACCACGGCAAATGCATTGACTTTTACCTTACATCTTTTGGCCAACCATCCGAAAATTCAACAAAAAGTTTACGAAGAAGTAATGGGTGTCGAATCGCAAACAACCGATGTGGTAGAACAACTCCAGAAAATGCCCTACACCAATGCCGTGATCAATGAATCAATGCGCCTGTTTCCGCCGGCGTGGATAACCGACAGGGAAAATATTGAAGATGACACGCTTTTGGGATACAATATCAAAAAAGGAACATTAATAGGAGTTTCATTTTATGAATTACACCGAAATCCGAAATATTGGACAAACCCCGAAGGTTTTGATCCGGAACGGTTTCTGGGAGAACAGAAAAAACAATCACTCCAATATTTTTATCCATTTGGAGCTGGTCCGAGAATGTGCATCGGACTCGGGTTTGCCCTCTACGAAATGAGTCTTACACTTTCTTATGTTATCAAGAGATACACGCTTACGACAAGCAGTAAGGACATTGGCATCAATCCTCTGATCACTTTAAAACCAGTTGGCGCAACGATAACTTTCTCAAAAAGATGAGAGCCGATTCAAAAAAAAACGCGTATAGCAGACTGATTAAAGCCGAAGCCCAACGTCTCGGTTTTCTTTCCTGTGGTATTTCCAAAGCGGGTTTTCTTGAAGAAGAAGCACCCCGACTTGAAAACTGGCTCAATCAGAACCACCACGGGCAGATGTCGTATATGGAAAATCATTTTGACAAGCGCCTTGATCCGACATTACTTGTAGACGGTGCGAAAAGCGTCATTTCTTTGCTGCTCAATTATTATCCGTCTGAAATCCAAAATCCGGAGAGCTATAAGATTTCGAAATATGCGTATGGACAGGATTACCATTTCGTCATTAAAGAAAAATTGAAAGAACTGTTGTTTTCGATACAAAATGAAATAGGCGAAGTTTCGGGAAGGGCTTTCGTTGATTCGGCACCGGTTCTAGATAAAGCGTGGGCGGCAAAAGGAGGTCTTGGCTGGATTGGAAAAAACAGTAATCTGCTTACAAAATCGGTTGGCTCTTTTTATTTTATTGCCGAATTGATCGTTGACATTGAACTTGAATATGATTACGCGACCACAGATCATTGCGGTTCCTGCACCGCTTGCATTGACGCTTGCCCAACCGATGCGATTGTTTCGCCTTATGTTGTTGATGGCAGCAAATGCATTTCTTATTTTACGATAGAGCTCAAGGACAATTTGCCTGCAGCGATGAAAGGGAAATTTGATGATTGGGTATTTGGCTGTGATACCTGTCAGGATGTTTGCCCGTGGAATAAATTCTCAAAAGCACATGAAGAACCATTATTCAATCCAAATCCGCAATTGCTTTCGATGTCAAAAAAAGACTGGGACGAAATTACCCGGGAAACTTTCGCAGCGGTTTTCAAAAATTCGGCTGTAAAAAGAACCAAATTTGAGGGATTGAATCGGAATGTCAATTTTCTTAAATCATAATCATGATACCGTATAAAAACTTAAGTGGCAATTCAGGCATCAGCCACTATCAGACTGGAACAGATTTTATTCGTGTAAAATTTAAAGGAAACCATACGGTATATACTTACAGCAATCTGGTGACGGGCAAAAGATATGTCGACGAAATGAAAAGGCGTGCTGAAAAAGGGATTGGATTGGGTACGTACATTTCACAAAACGAACAGGTAAAGAAAAATTTCTCTACCTAGTACCAAACCTAAATCAGGATTTTCTTCAGCCCTTCTGCAATACTTCTCCACAGGAAATTAAAAAATGATTTTTCAGGAATTCTTTCCAAGGCAACATCGGCATCTTTCAGTCTGTTTTTAGTGTCATCCTTGATGAGCAAATTTCCAATTGCCGATAGCACTTTGTTTTTCTTTTCGCGGTTGTCTTTTTGAAATACGGTAACCTTCAGGTCATCATACTTTACTGAAAAATGTCCGGCTGTGCGCACATCATTTCCGGTAAAATTGAAATGCACTTCATTAAGGATGCCTTTGGTAGCTACGTTCATGTAAGGTTTGGTGAAAGGAACGATTTTCTCGGCATCAAAATTTAAAATGTTGCCGTTGATATTGAATCCGTCAGTTTTGTCCATGACATTGAATCGCCAATTGACATCCAGCGGAGAAGTATTCATAAACCGGCATTTTATTTTTATCTTGAGATCGGCCAGTTTTTTTTGCTTAAAGCCACTGCGGATATTCGTAGCGGTAAGATTGAATTTGCTGAAAGTGAGTTTTCCCGCGCCTTTATCAAACGATTTTTCTTCTTCGTATTCGAGAATGGAATTGCGGATTTTAAGCGTGTCGACCTTTAAATCCAGTTTGAGATCCCGAAGTAATTTATTGTACAGGTATTTTTTCGTTAGGTCATCCGTAGGCATTTTAGAACGGTAGATATTGGCCGCGAGGTTGTCTAAAGTGATGGCATCGGCATGGAAAAAAAAGTCGTTGGCATTGAAACCCCAATCCATTTTATGGATAGCAACCGATTTGGACTGCAATGTGTAAATGTCTTTTTCGGCAGCGATCTTTTTCACGAATTCCCGACGCGAATACTCCGGAATCATTTCAAATCCGGCAATTTTTAAAGTATTTTTAGAGGTGGAAATGCGCTTTGTCCTGATGTGGTAAAATTCGCTTGGGCGATAATAAAGGCTGTCGCAATTCAGCATATAGTTTTTAAAATGGAAAGGAATTTTCTCCGCTAATACCGACTCGTTAATGACGATGCCGTCGAGTTGCAGGTTGATATTGCTGACATTCAAAAGCGCAGTATTATTTTTGACATAGATAATTTTCAGGTCGCCATGCTGCAGATAAACATCAGATACGGCTATGATTTTCTCAAACGGCGCGACAACATCAGAGCGGATGCTTTTAGAATGATTGATTGCTTTTTCGTTCGCTTTGTAAAGAATAACCTCTGGTTGCGTGACCGTAATGCTTCGGGCTTTGATTTTATTGCTGAATAAGGTTGACCAGATTTTAAAATCTTTGATTTCCAATGAATGGACTTTGGCATAAATTCCGGCCTTGGTAACCGAATCTTTTACCGCGGCCTTTGGCACAATTACAATTTGATCGGCTTTGATATTGCTGTCCCAAAAAGATACTTCAAGATTTTTATAGCTGATGGCGTAAGGAGAGTCGTTTTGCTCACTGATTATTTTCGGGAGCTGGTATTTGATCCAAAGATTAAAACCGACATTCAGGATGAGAATAAGCAGGAGTAATGCGCCGATGCCAATTGCAATTTTCGAATACCACTTCATACGGATAGTTTAAAGGTTATAGAATAAAAGTAAGGATTAAAAAAAGATTAAAGCTGGATTTAGGATTTCTTTAAAGCAAATTGGAATACTGAGCTACAAATTTTTTTTTCGTAATTGAGATTCAATCAGTTTTTTTTCAAATTTCAAAACTTCTTTTTTTAATTCCTGCTCTAACAAAATTGTTGTAAAATCGGCAGCAATTGTTTGCTTGGCCTTTGTTAACAAACCTTGGTGATTAAAGCCGTTGTCCTTTTCGCTTTTGGCTCCTGTGTTATTTAAGAAATCCACCAGTAGCAATAACCGAATTTGTCCGGTTTGTTTTTTTTCAGTATCGGCCATTTTCCTTGCCAGCAGCAATTGTTGGTATTCGTTTTCGCGCAGCAGGTGTTCGAGTTTTTGTTCTCTTAAATGTTGCTGTGAATCCTGTGGTTGTTTCGCACTCGCTTTAGAGGCGTGAATATATACAAGTAAGTCGGCGAGCAATTCCTTAGACCGGAGTGGAAGGTCGCGCTTGCCGGTTTCATACATTCCCCAGTGAGAGCGGCTTATACCAAGCAACATAGCAATATCCTCTTGTTTAAGGTTGAGTAATGTTCGAATCGGGTGTTCTTTTTTCATAATCTAATTGTTTGTGACAAAAAATTTCAAATATTAAAAAACGTCACAAAAACTGTGACAATTTTTTTTGAAATAAAATTTTTGTCACAGCTTTTGCGGCAATTTTTTTGGTGGAAAATTTTGCCTCAGTCGGAATTGTTTGTATAAGAAGATGAAAGTGAATTTTATTGTAAGGAAGGTGCAAATAAAAAAACCCTTGAACATCTACTGATATCAAGGGTTTATTTTGTGGTACCTCCAGGGATCGAACCAGGGACACATGGATTTTCAGTCCATTGCTCTACCATCTGAGCTAAGGTACCAATGCTTTTGCTTCGTTCCGTTCGTCTTATTGCTTCGGGTGATGCGGGTGCAAATATAGGATGATTTTTAATTTATCCAAAACAATTATTAAAAAAAATCAATTCGTAACTTCGCGCATTCAAACGAATCAATATGCTGCTAGCGATCGATGTGGGAAATACCAGAATTAAAGGTGCTGTCTTTGAACACAATACTCTTTTGGAGCAATTTGTATTTGGCAGAGAAACGTTCGAAATAAATCTGAATAATATCCTGAAACTCTATCCGAAATGCGATCATCTGGTCGTGGCTTCGGTAGGCAAAATCGGAAAAGAGGCTTTTCTTTCCTTCGCTGACCGCATAAAAATTCATTACATTTCACAATCTTCTGTTTTTCCTTTTCAAAATCTTTATGAAACACCTTCAACATTAGGAATTGACCGGATGGTGCTGGCTTCAGGCGCGGTATTGCAATTTCCTGATCAAAACAGGCTGGTTATAGATGCGGGCACATGCGTAACTTATGATTTTATTGATGCTGCCGATAATTATCTCGGTGGAGCCATTTCACCGGGAATAAGGCTTCGGTACGAATCATTGCACAATTATACCGCTAGATTGCCTCTGTTGCAGCGCACCCAGCCTGAAAATTTCATTGGCAATTCAACCGCGCAATCCATTCACTCGGGTATTATCGAAGGAGTGGTTCATGAAATTGACGGTTTTATTGGCCAATATCGGGAGCGATATTCAAACTTTATAATAATTTTAACTGGCGGAGACAGTGAATTTTTGGCTAAACGATTAAAAAATACCATATTTGCCAATTCAAATTTTCTTCTGGAAAGCCTGAACCAAACATTTCAATATAAAATCAAAAATGATTAAGAAAATTCTAATACCTGTTTTTTTGCTTTTTTCCTTTATTTCTGTGGCACAACAGGCAACTTCTTCTCCATACTCGTTCTACGGAATTGGTGATATCCGGTTCAAAGGAACCGTTGAAAACAGGCTGATGGGTAGCATAGGCGTTTTTCCGGACAGTATCCATATCAATCTTCAGAATCCTGCCTCCTATTCGAGCGTAAAACTCGCGACATTTACAGTTGGCGGCGCATTTAATTCTACGCGCATCAATTCTTTTCAGGGTACTGACAAAGCCCAGCGCATTACTCTTGATTATATGGCTGTTGGTATTCCGATAGGAAAAAAATCAGGTGTAACTCTGGGTTTGATTCCCTATTCTGCTGTCGGATATAAAGTAACCAATTTAGAAAAAACCACTAATAATTCAGGTGATCCGATAGAAATCAGAAGGCGATATGAAGGTGAAGGTGGACTCAATAAAGTTTTTATAGGTTATGGACGCCAGATCAATAAAAATTTCAGTATCGGAGCTGACGTAAGTTATAATTTCGGAAACATAGAAACCAATAATATTTTCTATCAATCGGGGATAGAATACGGTACACAGGAAACAAATACGTCTGAAATGTCCGGGCTTAATGTGAACGTCGGCGCAATGTACCAAAGGAAAATCAAGAAATATGACTTTTATGCCAGTCTTGCCTTTACGCCTCAAAACAACCTTAAAACAAATAATGTGAGAAGCATCGCTTCTATTCAGTATTCGGAAGAATATACGCCAGCCGTGCTCGACCGGTTAGACAGTATAAGTTACAAAACTACTTTAAAGCTGCCAAGCCAGTTTTCTATCGGAGCTGGATTTGGGGAATCAAAAAAATGGCTTGTAGGCGCAGAAGTTACATTCAAGCAAAGCAACAGCTTTAACAACAGGTTTACCGATGTGAATCAGGCAACTTTTGAAAATGGTGCCCAATATAGCGTTGGAGGTTATTACACGCCCAATTACAATTCTTTCTCCAATTACTTTAAAAAAATCACCTACCGTGCGGGTATGCGGTATGAAAAGACAGGAATGACAGTGCGTAACGAGCCTATTAAGGATTATGCTTTTACTGGTGGTTTCGGGTTGCCTTTGGGCGGTACGTTCTCCAATATCAATATTGGTGTTGAATATGGAAGAAGAGGAACGGCAAAAGCCAATCTGGTCGAAGAAAATTATACCAATGTCTTGATAAGCCTGTCATTGAATGACAAATGGTTCATCCAGAGAAAATTTGATTAAAAATTTCCCGGCTATGGTCTTGAAGCAACAAAGCACCGTTTTCTATTGTATTGCAGTCATTGCGGCAGTAGTGCTTTGCGGTTGCGAAAGTAATTTTAAGGACGTTCAGAAGATTCATTATTCTGAGTTTATTCCGAGTGGAGAAGCAGAAGACTTTAATTTAAAGTACACCGATTCCGGAAAGATCAAGTCCATTCTCGTGAGTCCGAAAATGCTCGATTATTCCAATGTCGAATTTCCGTTTACCGAATTTCCCAACGGATTGCATGTTACAATGTATGACACCAAAGGAAAGCGTACATTCATAAAATCGGATTATGGCGTTACCTTCAAAGGAACGGATATTATCGATTTGCAGCGCAATGTCAAAATATCCAATGAGACCGGACAATTGATGGAAACCGATCAGCTGTATTTCGATCAGAAAAACGAATGGTTTTTTACCGAAAAAAAGTTTAAATTTACAGACCCGAAAGGCATTTCTTACGGAGAAGGAATAGATTTCAGCAAAGATTTTAAGATTGTCAATTCACAGCGCATCAATGGCGCCATCGATGAGGCCGAATAAATAAACCCACATGAATTATTTAAAATATACGCAATACGTTTATCTTGTTTTTGGATTGTACTTCCTCTATGACGGTATTTCAAAATGGAATAATGAAGATAAGCCATGGATGAGTTTCATAATTGCCGCACTCGCGATATTCATGTTTTTTTTCAGAAGGCGTTTTGCCAAAAAATTCGAAGACCAGAACCGGAAGCCCTAACGAATGGAAATTAGTATTATAATCCTGTGTCTGATACTAGCCGCCTTTTTTTCAGGAATGGAAATCGCCTTTATTTCCTCCAATAAGATTTATCTTGAGATAGAAAAAAAACAAGATAATTTTGTTTCCCGAATCCTTACAAAACTTACTGAGAAGCCTTCAAAATTCATAGCCTCGATGCTTATAGGGAATACCATTGCATTGGTAGTCTATGGATTTTTAATGGGCACATTGCTCATGAAATGGTTTGCCGTGCTTGGTTTGCATCTGAATGGATTGTCAAATGCGTTGCTGCAAACTGCTATTGCTACTTTTCTCGTACTCATCACATCAGAATTTTTTCCGAAAGTTTTTTTTCAGATTTATGCCAACCGGCTGATTAAGGTTTTTGCCATTCCGGCTTATGTTTTCCACCTATTATTCTATTACATATCGTCGTTTGTGCTTTGGATTTCCGATTTTATCCTAAGAAAATTTTTCCGTACCGAAGGCGACCAGATACCGCTTTTTTTTAGCAAAATCGAGTTAGGAAACTACATTACTGAACAAATGAGTACTGTCGAAGACCACGAAAATGTCGATTCCGAAATTCAGATTTTTCAGAATGCGCTCGAATTTTCAGCAGTAAAAGCACGTGACATCATGACACCACGTACAGAGATTTCTGCTGTCGGGATTTATGATTCCGTAACCGAATTAAAAGAAAAATTTATAGCCACGGGTTATTCAAAAATCCTTGTGTGCCAGCATTCTCTGGATGATATTTTAGGTTATGTGCATTCATTTGAATTGTTTAAAAAGCCAAGAACCATCAAATCAGTTATGATTACTGTCGAATTCGTGCCTGAAACAATGTTTATAAAAGACGTCCTTGATTTACTTACAAAAAAGAGAAAAAGTGTGGCAATTGTACTTGATGAATATGGCGGAACATCGGGAATGGTTACAGTTGAAGATATAGTGGAAGAACTTTTCGGAGAAATTGAAGACGAACATGATTCGGAAGAAGCACTTATTGAAAAGACGTTGGACAACGGCACATTTCTCTTTTCAACACGCTTGGATGTAGAATACCTGAATCAGAATTACAAGTTCAATATTCCCGAAGCGGATTCGTATGGAACACTCGGCGGATTCATTGTTGATTATACGAAAGAAATCCCCCAAAAAGGCGAACAGATCACCATCGATAAATTCCACTTTACTATTGAAGAAGCGACTAATAATAAAATAGAGTTGGTCAAACTAAAGATTACTTCCTGAGTTTTGAAAAAAAATTAAAAAATCCTGCAAATTATAGGTACACAAGTATGGTTATTAAATAGATAATTGTATTTTCGCAAACTGAATTAAAAATTAACAATAATAAAAATGGCAGTTTTACAAAAAATCAGACAACGTTCATTACTTTTAATACTAGTTATTGGGTTTTGTTTATTCGCATTTATCATTGGCGACTTATTCAACAGTGGTGGTTTTAACCAAACCTCAAAATATGTAGGAAGCGTTAACGGTAAAGATATTTCTTTTGAAGAATTTAGAGTAAAAGTAAGCAATCTTGAGAAAAGCGGACAACAGGGAATGACCCCTACGCAAGCGGTAAGCCGTGTATGGGATCAGGAAGTATCTATTGCGTTACTGACTGCCCAATTTGACGAATTAGGAATCCGTGCCGGTGAAAAACACATCCTTGAAGCATTTAAAAATGACCAGAATATCGGGCAAAATCCTATGTTCCAAAATGCAGCGGGTGTTTTTGATCTTGCGAAATTTAAAGAGTATTTCAAATCAAATCCTGAGCAGGCACAATATGTAAAGGACAGAGAAAAAGATGCTGATCTTAACGCGAAATACCAAATCTACAACACTTTGGTAAAAGCAGGAATGTACACTACTGAAAGCGAAGGAAAGCTTAAATATGAAATGGAAGCCAACAAAGTAAACTTTGATTACGTTGCCGTATTATATTCTACAATTAAAGACAGTGATGTAAAAATTACTGATGCTGAGATTACTGATTACATGAAGAAAAACGAAAAACGATACAAAGCGGAAGAAACCCGTGAAGTTGAATACGTTTTGGTAGCAGATAAAGCTTCGCCTGAGGATGAAAATGAAGTTAAAACTACGGTTAATGCATTGCTTAACGGTAAAGTGGTTTACAATGAAGCGACAGGTAAAAATGATACTGTGCCAGGTTTCAGGGCTGCTGTAAACAATGCTGAATTTGTAAATGCGAATTCTGATATTCCTTATGATTCTACCTATGTAGCCAAGAAAGATTTGCCTGCAGAACACGCAGAAGCATTATTCAATTTACCGCAGGGTGAAATCTACGGGCCATATATGCGTGGTGACTACTACTGCATCTCAAAATCTTTGGGCAGAAAACCGGGATCAAATGCAAAAGCAAGCCACATTTTGATTAGTTATGAAGGAACCCAGGTTCAAAATAAAAAAGAAAAAAGAACTAAAGAACAGGCGAAATTAAAAGCAGAAACTTTATTTGCGCAGGTTAAAGCAAATCCATCAAGTTTCTTAATGCTTGCTTTGACCAATTCAGACGATTCATCAGCACAACAAGGTGGTGATTTGGGATATTTCAGTCAGGGACAAATGGTAAAGCCATTCAATGATTATGTATTCAATAATCCAATAGGGTCAATCGGTCTTGTGGAAACAGATTTTGGATTCCACATCATCAACGTAACCGACAAACAGGATGCTGTTCGTTTGGCAACAATCGCACAAAAAATTGAGCCATCCGAAACGACTACGGATAATTTGTATACCAAAGCCGTGAAGTTTGAAATGGATGCCAACAGCAAAGATTTCGCAACTGTAGCTAAAGAAGCTGGTTTTACCGTAAATCCATCAGTAAAAGTAAAAGCAATGGACGAAATGGTTGGCGGATTAGGGCCACAAAGACAAATCGCACGTTGGGCATTTGAAAAACAAACCAATGTTGGTGATGTTAAAAGATTTGAAGTTGCAAATCTTGGAAACGTAATCGTAAAATTGAAAAAAGTACATGAAAAAGGACTAATGGCAATCGATGATGCAAGACCATCGATCGAGCCAATCCTTAAGAATAAGAAAAAAGCAGAAAAAATCAAAGCTAAAATGACCGGCAGTTCTTTAGATGCCATTGCAAAAGCATCTGGTTCAACTGTATTGCAAGCGGTTGATTTAACAGTTGAAAATGCTAATATACCAAATGCCGGTCCGGAAAGAAAAGTTGTTGGTACCGCATTTGCAATCGGATTGAATAAAATTTCTGCTCCAATTGAAGGAAATTCCGGAGTTTATGTTGTAAAACCAACAGCCATTGCAAAAGCGCCGGTTTTGAAAAATCATGCAGATTATATCGCTAAAGTAAAATCGCAGGTAGGCAATTATGCGGGAAGAGTTATTCCGGCATTAAAAGAAGAAGCTGACATCGAAGATAACAGAGCTGATTTCAATTACTAAAAGTGCAATACAATATTAAAATAGAAAAATCCCGATCTCAACAATCGGGATTTTTCGTTTGTGTGTCTTAAAGGATTATTTTTTCGTATGGAAGTACAGTGTCATATCCTTTAGAAATGAAATAAGCTGTCGGGTCATCTTTAGAAATAACCAAAATAAAATCGCCACCCCAAGCGCCCAGACTTTTTACTGTTCCATCGAAATCAGAAAATAATTCCTGTTGAACCGGATTCAGTCCTAAAATCCCGGACAATATTTTTTCGTGTTTCTCCAAGGCCATTGCCATTTCAGTACTGTCAATTGCGTTCACAGTCATTTCAGTAAGCCTATTGATTTCAACAATAAAAGATTCCGGCCGATTTTTATTATTACGATACGAGGTTATGGCAGCCCTGCTATTTTGTTTTTTATTGAGGTAAACGAAATACAATTGCTCAGAAAAATCAGGCTTAAAATCTATTTTTTCGACTGCAGGTTTTCCATCGGTTGACTGATAAAGAATCGGCGTATTATTTTGCGCACAGGCAATATCGTAGCCACTACCTCCAAAACTATTTTTGAGCAGCGCAAAAGCGTCTATTTGCGCCCATTGGGCAATATTGTTGATGAGTGTTGAAGAGGTGCCCAGACCCCATGATTTTTCAAATGTCAGATGCGTCGATACAACATATCCATCAGATTGATTAATAAAAACAGGGTTCAGGAGAAACGCCTGATGTAAAACCGAAATCAGCGTATTTCTCACAGAATCAATTTCGGTTAAAGTAAAATTCGTAATTTCAGAAAAATCAATCTTTTCCTTAAACCAAATGCTTCCGTCTTTATCGAAACTGGTCCATTCTAATACTTTGCCATTTCCGGTATTCACTACCAAATCCTGCCCGAATTTTGTTGGTAAAGCCAAAGCCAACGCACCATCAAGTACTACATATTCAGCAGTGATTAAAAGCTTTCCGTTACTGTAGAATGTTTGTTCCATTGCTATTAACCCGATTAATTTTTGATCGACGCAATTATTTTCTTAAGTTTTCTATAAAAGCGACGGCAGCAGCATGCGATACGGTATTGGCTTTAAAATGCTTTTTAACCAAAGCCCGCTCTTCGTCTGTCGCCTCAAATTGATTGATAATATTATTAAGGTGCATTTTCATGTGGCCTTCCTGAATTCCGGTAGTTGTTAAAGATCGCAATGCCGCAAAATTTTGAGCGAGACCGGCAACGGCTACTATCTGCATAAGGTCTTTTGCCGAAGGATTTTCAAGCATCTGCAATGCAAACTTGACCAACGGATGTAATGACGTGAGTCCGCCAACAGTTCCCAAAGCCAACGGAATTTCCATCCAGAAACGGAAAATTCCATTTTCAATCGTAGCGTGCGAAAGGCTGGAATATTGTCCGCTTCTCGAAGCATACGCATGTATTCCGGCTTCAACAGCGCGAAAATCATTTCCGGTTGCCAAAACCACAGCGTCAACACCGTTCATAATTCCTTTGTTATGAGTTACCGCGCGAAACGGCTCCACTTCTGCAATACGTACGGCCTGAACAAACCGTTCTGCAAATTGTTGCGGATTTTCTATATGTTTTTCTGCCAATGCTTCAACTTCACAGGATACTTCCGCTCTTACGATGCAATCGGGAACATAATTTGACAAAATGCTCATTACGACGGCGATATTTTTTTCTGTTTCAGAAAAGCCGGAATAAACAGCCGCTTCGGTTTTTAATGTTTTGGCAAATTGCTCCAGGCACGAATTGATAAAATTGGCACCCATAGAATCAGCAGTTTGAAAAGTGGCATGCAGCTGAAAATAATTGTCCATCAGATGGGTTTTATTCCTCAACTCGATTCCACTGATTCCGCCACCGCGTTGTTGCATATTTTTAGTAATGCTGTCTGTTTCGGAGAAGAATTTATTTCTTATTTCGGTAAATAATTTCTCTAATTTAGAAGCATCGCCTTTGTATATAAAATGCACCTGCCCAATTTTTTCGGTATTAATCACATTCGCTTTGAATCCGCCGCGCGAAGCCCAAAATTTAGCTGATTTGGCGGCAGCAGCGACAACAGAACTTTCTTCAATCGCCATCGGAACAGTATAATGTTTTCCGTTAATGAGGAAATTGGGTGCTATGCCAAGTGGCAAATAAAAATTAGTAATCGTGTTTTCAATGAATTCATCGTGAAGTTTCTGGAGATTTTCATCGGTGTTCCAATAACTTTTAATAAGCGAAACAGCTTCAGAAGGATTTGAAAAATAAGTAGTGGCGATCCAGTTGATTTTTTCTTCTTTGGATAATTTTGAAAATCCCGAAATGGCTTCATTCATTGTAAAATCGTTTTTTGCAAAGATAACTTTTCAGTAAATATAAGGGTTGGTTTGATGGAGCTAAATTTTATCAACAGCCTTCAATTTTTAACACGGACAATTTTATTTTATAACGCTTAACCTGTAACTTTCAAAATAAAGTCATGAGTCAGGAAGGTCAATATATAAAGGGAAGAGGCGCGCAAATGAATGTGCACAATCGTTTTTTTGCCGAATCTCAGGAGATCATTGACGATTTTCTGAATTATTGTGCTGTTGAAGGCGATTTGGCTGAAAGCAATAAAACCAGTTTTCTGGAAGTGTTTCCCAAAACGATTGTCAACAAAGTGGAGAGTCCGGACGTAGGAATGGGCTATTCCATGAACGTATACCAAGGCTGCGAACACGGCTGCATTTATTGCTTTGCGAGGAATTCTCATGAGTATTGGGGATATAGTGCCGGATTGGATTTTGAGCGTAAAATAATGGTCAAAAAGAATGCGCCGGAATTGTTGGAAGAAAAGTTACAGAGTAAAAACTGGAAAGCGCATACCATCGTTATGTCGGGCAATACTGATTGTTACCAACCTGCAGAACGTAAATTCCAGATTACGCGGAAATGTCTCGAATTATTTCACAAATACCGCCATCCTGTAGCCATCATTACCAAAAATTCCCTGATCACTCGCGATCTTGACATTCTCTCTGAATTGGCAAAAGACAATCTAATCGCAGTCAACGTTTCAATTACATCGCTTTCCGAAAAAACGCGTTTATTATTGGAACCACGAACAGCAACCATACAAAAACGATTGGAAACAGTAAGATTGCTTTCTGAAAATGGTATTCCGGTCAATGTGATGCTGGCGCCGATTATTCCGGGAATTAACAGCCATGAGATTTTACCATTGGCCAAAGCAGCTGCGGATTATGGTGCGTTGTCTATTGCGTATACGGTTGTTCGGCTTAATGGCGCGATTGGAGAAATTTTCACCGATTGGATACGAAAAGCGATGCCCGACAGAGCGGATAAAGTACTGCATCAGATTGCAGAATGCCATGGCGGAACACTCAATGACAGCCGTTGGGGAAACCGAATGAAGGGTGAAGGAGAATTGGCTCAGATTATCAGATCACAGGTTTTGCTGGCCAGGCGAAAATTTTTCTCGGGAAAAGAATTTCCACCTTTGAATACCACACTTTACGACCAATACAAAGGCGGGCAATTGCAATTGTTTGCCTGATAATTTGTTTTATGGTAACAAATCTCAAAAACGACGTCAAAGGATTGGGATCGAAATTGCATTTAACACAGAAAAATGCCATTATATCCAAAATTTTCACTAAAATTGACAGTTTTTATATTATGAAACAAATTATGAGTTTAAACAAACTTGCCGCATTGCTTTTATTGGTCTGCTTTTCGGCATTGGCACAACAAAAAATTACTGTAGAAGAGATTTATTCTGGCGCTTTTCGTGCCAAAGGAATGAACGAGCTGCAGTCTATGAAAAATACGAATCAGTATACTGTACTCAATTTCGACAGGGCTTCAAGGACCATGCAAATCGATCTTTATGATTTTGCAACATTAAAAAAAACAGCGACGCTTATCGACTCCAAAAATGTTTCAGAACTGGCTGATGGAATTGACAGTTATGCGTTTAGTTCGGATGAAAAATTACTGTTAATCGCAAATAATACAAAGCCTATTTTCAGGCATTCCTTTACAGCTGATTACTTTTTGTATAACATAACTACAAAAAAAATCACCAAATTATTGGATCAGGTTCAGGAACCAACATTTTCTCCTGACGGGAAAAAAATAGCTTTTGCCAGAGAAAATAATCTGTATGTTTATGATGTTGCTGCTCAAAAGGAAGTTCAGATTACCAGTGATGGAAAGAAAAATGCTGTCATCAATGGTATTACCGATTGGGTTTATGAAGAAGAATTTGCTTTCGTAAGGGCTTTCGACTGGAGTGCCGACAGCAAAAAAATAGCCTACATCCGTTTTGATGAAACGAATGTTCCTGAATTTTCGATGTCAGTTTTTCAGAAAGACCTTTATCCAAAGACAGAAACCTTCAAATATCCAAAAGCCGGAGAAAAAAATTCATTGGTTTCGCTACATGTTTATGATGTGAATGCCGCAGCTTCCAAAAAAGTAAATCTGGACAATTATAATGATTTCTATATTGCGAGATTGAAATGGACAAATGATGCTAATGTTTTGTCCGCACAGGTTTTAAACCGCCATCAGGACAATCTGGACCTGCTTTTCATTGATGGCGTTTCTGCTACGGCAAAAGTGGTTTTGAATGAGAAAGACAAAGCTTATGTTGATGTTACAGATAACCTCACCTTCCTGAAGGACAACAGTTTTATCTGGACGAGTGAAAAAGATGGCTTCAACCACATTTATGTTTATGACAAAAATGGGAAATTGAAAAACCAGGTTACCAAAGGAAATTGGCAGGTAACTGCCTATTATGGTTTTGATGAAAAGACCAATGCTGTTTTTTACCAATCCGTTGAAAATGGTTCAATTAACAGAGATATTTACAGAATAGGCCTTGATGGAAAAAACAAAATCCGGCTTTCTTCTCAAACCGGAACGAGTGAAGCAACGCTGAGTCCGAATTTTCAATACTACATCCATACTTTTTCAAGCGCGACACAGGCGAAAACTTATACTTTAAACGAAGCGAAGTCGGGGAAACAAATTCAGGTCATCGAAAACAACCAGGATCTGACCAATAAATTAAAAAACTACAATTTACCTTCAAAAGAATTTTTTGTGCTCAAAACGGCTAAAGGCAATGAACTCAATGCCTGGATTCTTAAGCCAAAAGATTTCGATCCTTCAAAAAAATACCCGGTTTTCATGTACCAATATTCCGGTCCGGGTTCGCAACAAGTCAATAACGATTGGAACAATACTGATGATTATTGGTTCCAAATGCTTGCGCAACAAGGTTATATTGTGGCTTGCGTTGATGGAAGAGGTACTGGTTTTAAAGGTGCTGCGTTTAAAAAAGTGACACAGAAAGAATTGGGGAAATATGAAGTGGAAGACCAGATAGACGCGGCAAAAATAATTGGTGGTTATCCTTATGTTGACAAGACAAGAATCGGAATATTTGGATGGTCGTATGGCGGATTCATGGCTTCCAACTGTTTATTGAAAGGAAACGATATTTTCAAAATGGCCATTGCGGTTGCACCTGTAACCAATTGGCGATTTTATGACAGCATTTATACCGAAAGGTACATGCAGACACCTCAGGAAAATCCAACAGGCTATGATGAAAATTCCCCTATTAATCATGTTGACAAGCTCAAAGGGAAATTTTTACTGATCCACGGATCGGCAGATGATAATGTACATGTACAGAATTCCATGCAAATGATGGAAGCCTTAATCCAGGCAAATAAACAATTCGATTCCCAGATTTATCCGGATAAAAACCATGGTATTTTTGGAGGGAAGACAAGAATTCAATTGTACAATAAAATGACAAATTTTATCAAAGATAATTTATAACCAACAAACTAAAACCAATACTAAAATGACAGAAGCTCAGGTAAAAACAGGACATCCAAAAGGACTTTATTTCTTATTCTTTACAGAAATGTGGGAACGTTTTAGTTATTATGGAATGAGGGCGATCTTCATTTTATTTATGACTAAAGTACTTTTAATGAAGGATGCGGATGCATCAGAAATTTACGGAAGCTACACAGGATTGGTTTATCTGACACCTTTGTTAGGCGGTTATTTGTGTGATAAGTTTTTGGGAAACCGAAGAAGTATTATCATTGGCGGTTTGTTGATGGCTATCGGACAATTTTGCATGTTTTTAAGTGCCAGCGTTGGAGCAAATGGCGGAATTACAATAATGTGGGCCGGATTGACAGCGATCATTATAGGAAACGGATTTTTTAAACCGAATATTTCTACCATGGTTGGGCAATTGTATCCTGCGAATGACAGGCGAATCGACAGTGCTTTCACCATTTTTTACATGGGAATCAACCTTGGTGCTTTTTTCTCACCACTGGTATGTGGTTCAATGGATTTCAAATGGGGATTTTTAGCAGCAGGTATTGGAATGTTAATTGGTTTGGTTGCTTTTATAGCATTCCAAAAGAAATATTTGATTTCTGAAGAAGGGAAAGAAATTGGTTTGGCAGTAAAGAAACTGGATCTGAAAAGTATATTGCTGATTATCGGTTCAATTGCCATTATCTTTTTCATGCTGAATTTCAAGCAGATGTTTAAAAGTGATGTGGATATCATCAGTTATTTCATTTATGGTGCGATGGTCGTGATGCCGATACTTATTCTGACAGATAAAAGCTTATCGAAAATTGAAATGCAACGAATAGTAGTAATTTTCATTTTGGCTTTCTTTGTTATTTTCTTCTGGGGTGCATTTGAACAGGCTGGCGCATCATTGACTTTATTTGCTGACAGACAAACTGAAAGAACGCTTTTTGGATGGGAAATGCCAGCTTCGTATTTTCAATCTGTAAATCCATTGGCAGTTATCACATTAGCTCCAATTTTTACGATCATCTGGGGATTTTTATACATCAGAAAATTAGAACCTTCTTCTCCTAAAAAAATGGCTATCGGATTGGCATTAGTCGCTTTAGGATATGTTGTCATTGCAATTGCCGTTAAAGGATTAGGCGTTGAAGATAAAGTTTCAATGTGGTGGCTGATAGGTTTGTATATTATCCATACCATGGGCGAATTGTGTTTGTCACCAATTGGCCTGTCAATGGTTTCCAAACTGGCGCCATTGCGTTTGTCTTCATTAATGATGGGAACATGGTTTCTGGCCAATGCGGCAGCAAATAAATTTGCCGGAACGTTAAGCGCTTTAATTCCTCCGACTGCAGGAGCAGAAGCAACGGCTGAACCTTTGGTTTATCCAACTTTTCTCGGATTTCAGATTACTAATTTGTATGAGTTTTTCATGTTATTTATCGTAATGACTGGTGTTGCGGCAGCAATCTTGTTTGTATTGAGCTCATGGCTTCAAAAGATGATGCACAATGATCATGTAGAAGGCGTTGATTTGTCTGTTGAAAACCGATAACCTTACTACATAAAGATGTGGAATAAACACCCAAAAGCCTTACCGTATTTATTTTTATCCGAAATGTGGGAACGTTTCGGATATTATTTAATGATTGGCATTTTTACGTTGTATCTCAAAGATGTAAAAGCCGGTTTTGCAATGACAGAAAAGGAAGCATCCGATCTATACGGCACTTTCATAGCGCTGGTTTTCCTCACGCCATTCATCGGCGGACTGATTGCGGATCGTTACCTCGGCTATCGAAAATCAATCATTATCGGCGGATTGTTGATGGGCGTAGGCTATTTTTTAATGGGTTTCCATTCCATACAAATGCTTTATGTTGCCATGACTCTGGTTATAGTTGGTAACGGTTTCTTTAAACCCAATATCTCTACACTTTTGGGGAATTTTTATTCCAAAGAAGAATATAAAGACAAAAAAGATGAAGGTTACAACATTTTCTATATGGGAATCAATGTTGGTGCTTTCATCTGTAATTTCTTTGGTGCTGCCCTGCAAATCATGTTGGGTTGGCATTATGCGTTTATGGCTGCCGGTGTCGGAATGTTTATAGGAGTGATTGTTTTTATTCTCGGAACCAAGCATTACGCGGGTTATGACCAGAAAAAAGGTGTTCAGGATGGCGATATGCCGTTTTACAAAATCGTCTTGTTTATCCTTTTGCCTTCGGTGGTTTTCGGAGTTATTGGTTGGTTGCTTAAAGGAGTTACTTCAGATGTCAATCCCGATAGTTATATTTTCGGATCAGACAGTACCGATGCTTTTATTTTTGCTTGCATTCCCGTGATTTTCTTCTACGGGAGTTTGTATTACAAAGCAAAGATTGAAGACAAAAGGCCGATAGGTGCGTTGCTCGCTATTTTTGGCGTTGTGATTTTATTCTGGGCAGTTTTCAAATTAAACGGCTCGGCATTAACAACTTGGGCTGATCGTTATACCAATCGTGAAATCACGGGAACGACTCAAAAAGTTTTTTCCGGATTGAAATTGTCTAAAGAAGTAGCTTATCAAAAGGATTCGGTTGAGTTGTATGATGCCAGTTTCCGTCTTCAGAAAGAAAATGGGATTGTAAAAAAAGAAGTCAATTATCCGCTTTATTTCAGGAATGTTGCCGAAGCAAAAAAACCTGCCGAAGGTTCCAAAGTTTCATTGTGGGCCACAAACCTAAGCCAGTCGATTAATCCCGGCTGGGTAATTATACTGACGCCTTTGGTGGTCGCCTTTTTTACTTTTTTACGAAGCAGAAATAAAGAACCCTCAACGCCGACTAAGATCGCCTTTGGATTATTGATCTCCGCGTTATCAGTACTTGTGATGGTCGCCGCGGTTAAAATGGGAGGAAACGGAGCTGAGAAAGTGAGTGTTTGGTGGCTGGTTGCCAATTACGGAATTATAACTATTGGAGAATTATTCCTGAGTCCGATGGGATTATCAATTGTTTCAAAGTTAAGTCCGACAAATATTACGTCACTCATGATGGGCGGCTGGTTTTTATCAACATCAATCGGAAATAAATTAAGCGGTGTCCTCGCAAGTATGTGGGATACTTATGAAGATAAAAGCCATTTTTTCTGGGTCAATTTCGGACTACTGATGTTTGCCACATTATTGATGTTTGTCTTACTCAAACAACTCAATAAAGTCATGACGGAGAAAGGAATTAATTAAATACAACCAATGGAAAAAAATATAACTATAGAGGAAATTCAGAATTTTGAAGGAAAATATCCAAAGCAACTGTGGTATTTATTTATTGTGGAAATGTGGGAACGTTTTTGTTTTTACGGGATGCGTGGCGTACTTACTATTTTTATGGTCGATGTCCTATTCCTGAAAGACGATGCAGCAAATTTGCAATATGGTGCCATTCAGGCATTCGTTTACGCTTTTACTTTTATTGGAGGAATATTCGCAGATAAAATCCTGGGATTTAAAAAGTCACTCTTTTTTGGCGGAATCGTTATGATTTTAGGAAACCTGCTGATTGCATTTTCCCCACAGGATATGTTTTATTACGGAATTGCATTTTCAATTATAGGAACTGGATTCTTTAAGCCAAATATCTCTTCAATGGTAGGCGAACTGTACCACGAGAACGACAATAGGAGAGATGCGGGATACGGAATGTTTTATGCAGGGATTAATGTCGGAGGTCTTTTAGGTGGCGCATTATGCGTTTATCTTGGCAAATATTATTCCTGGAGCTGGTGTTTTCTAGCTGCCGCGATTGTAATGGCTTTAGGGCTGCTGACATTTCTATTCACAAAAAAACATCTCGGACCAATAGGCAATTCACCATTATTGAATCTTACGGCTTCTAAAAGGAAAATACGTGAGATTGCCGTTTATACCGGATCAATATTGAGTATTCCATTTATTTTTATAATGGTAAAAAACACTGCTTATACCGATTATTTCATGTATACGATTGGTATCATAGCATTGTTGTATTTCATTTTCGAAGTTGTAAAAATCGGCCAGATCAATTTGCAGAAAAAATTAATTGCCGCATTTTTATTTATCTTCTTCTATTTTTTATTCAATGCGATATATGAGCAAAGCGGCGGCTCGTTATCGTTATTTGCGAAAGACAACCTCAATCATAACCTTCTTGGTTTTACAATTGATCCCAATATCGTTAACAACAGTTCAAATACGCTTTTTGTGATCATTTTGAGCCCTGTTATAGGGCTTTTGTGGTTGTGGCTCGCTAAAAAGAAACTGGAACCTAATACATTGATAAAATTCGGAATAGGATTTTTATTTCTTTCCGCTTCGTTCTATCTTTTTTATTATACCCGTTTTTTCGCAAATGCTGAAGGTATAACATCGTTAAATGTTTTTACTTTTGCTTATTTTGTGACAACAATTGGCGAACTTTGCCTCGGTCCGATCGGGATGTCGATTATTACAAAGTTATCCCCGAAACGGTTGTTCGGAATGATGATGGGTATGTGGTTTTTAGCGAGTGCTTTTGGCCAGTTGGCAGCAGGTAAATTAGGAGCCGAAATCTCACAATCGAATGAAGGTTCAACATTGGTGACAAAATTACAATCCTATACAGAAGGATATTATCAATTGGCCGTCTATTCATTGATTGCGGGATTGATTTTAATAATTTCAACACCATTGATTAAAAAATTAATGCAGGATGTAAAATAATTAGCTATTTTTCGGCACTATTTTTGAAAAAAAGCGACAATCAAAATTTTAAGACATGAAAAAGATATTTATTACATTATTATTTATTGCCGGTTCAATTGCGGTTCAGGCTCAGGAATTGACATGGGAAACCAATCTTCAAAAAGCAACTGAAGTTTCTATAAAAACAAAAAAGCCATTATTGCTGTTTTTTACCGGAAGTGACTGGTGCGGATGGTGTATCCGTCTTCAAAAAGAAGTTTTAAAAACGCCTGAATTCAACGCGTGGGCTAAAGATAATGTGGTATTGGTTGAACTTGATTTCCCGCGGCGATCTCCACAGATCCCTGAAATCCAAAAGCAGAATATGGAATTACAGCAAATTTTTCAGGTTCAGGGCTACCCGACAGTCTGGTTTGCTAATCCATCAATGAAAGAAGGTAAAATTAACCTTGATAAATTAGGAAGCACTGGGTATGTCGCAGGCGGTCCGTCAAAATGGCTCGAAGGCGCAAAGCAGATCGTAGCACTTAAAAAATAAATCTTATTGCAATCTATAGAATCCCTTTTCGGCAGTAGCGTGAAAAGGGATTTTTTTATTTAAACAGGTGTTTTTCCAACGTGCTACATAAGATTTATAATTCGAAGCATCGGCAACAATCATCTTTGGGTTGTAGTTTAAAAGCACACGGTCTAAATTCAATTGAGGCGATTGCCGCAATACCAGAATATCGGGATTGGCGTTTTTGGGATATACACCAGTGCTGTCAAGAATAATTATTTTTTTAGAATCAAAAAATGCAATATTCTGCAATGGTTTTAACGATTGCAACCGACAAAAATTAGCAACAAGGTAGGACTGGACGGGGTTATTTTTTTCTATTTTGGCATTCGTGTAAACAAACACATCTTCACCGAATCGCTCTGCTATAAGAGTTGCCTTCCGGGAATTGAATACAATCCATTCATTTTTATTTTGGTTGCTCCAACGGGCACCAAAGTAACTTGCCTGAAAAATAATTAATGCTGTAATGGCAATTGCCAATCTTTTGAAATCAGGTTTTTCTACTGCGATAATTGACGCGATGATCAGGATATATAAACCAACCAGCATATAGGAATTGAAAGGAATATCCCGAAAGATGAATTGTTCAAATGAGGCAATCCAACTAATGATTTCGTTAAGCACAAATACACTCCATTCAAGTAATTTTGCTAAAAATACCGGAATATACCCAAATGCAGCCATAATAATTACTCCAACACCCAAAGCCATAATTATGCTAAGGAAAGGAATGATAATCAGGTTTGTTATGAAAAATAATCCGGGGAATTGGTGAAAATAATAAACACTTAATGGGAATGTTCCAATCTGTGCCGCAAAAGAAACTGTAAGGATTTCCCAAAAATAATTCAGGACTTTGTTTTTCGGAATCCAGATATTGGATAAAAGCGGCTGCAACCAAAGGATGAAAAAGAGTGCGACATAACTCAATTGGAATCCGATGTCAAACAAAAACGAAGGTTCGAATAAAAGGATTAAAAAAAGGGAAACCAAAAGTGTATGGAAAATATTTGTTTTTCTTTTCAGGTGCATTCCCAATGCGACAAAACTAAACATGGTGACTGACCGAATCACAGAAGGCGAAAGTCCCGCTAATATGGCGAATCCCCATAATGCCAATATAATAATGCTTAGCTTTAAGTAAGATGCAATGCGGTTTTTTGGCAGGTAATTTAATATCAGATTAAGAAAAAGCAATATGAATCCGACATGTAACCCGGAAACAGACAATATATGAATCGCTCCGGCAAATTGGTAATCGTGTAATATTTCAGGCGAAATATCTTGCTGCTGGCCAAGGATGAGTGCTGCAACTACTGCCAGTTCTGTTTTTCCGAAATGGCTCTTTTCAAGATTTTCTACAATTCGGTCACGAAGTAAAGCCGAATAATAGAAGGGATCTTTTACAACAATATTGCTTATCCTGACATCCTCTCCGTTCACATAGATTTGTGATAAAATAGATTTATTCGTTAGGTATTCCCCATAATCAAATTGATCAGGATTTAGTGGCTTACGATGCTTTATTATCTTCCCTTTCAGCATCAGCTTTGTTCCGATGGGAAATGGATCGTGAAAATATTGTTTGTTAAGATTAACTATTAATTTCCCGGTGCTTTTCTGCCGGTCGATGGCTTTAACGAGTGCGACATATCGGTCATTGTAAACAGAATTCTTCAGTTTTTCCCGCAATATGACCTCAAGCGTATGGACTTCATCTGAAGATTGAACATGATGAATATAATTGCTTTTTTGAAAATAACTATTATGTACGGTTAACGTTGAAGCGCCAATACAGCAGGAAAGGCAAAAAGTTACAATTCCAAAATAAATTTTTTGTTGGCGTTTGACAGCATAATAAAATGCGACGCCAAATAATAATAATGCCGCGCCGAGTAATGCGGCTACAATCTGAAAATCGGGTTTTACATTATGAGCCAGCAGTATACCGGCTACAAAGCAAATGGTGATTTTGGTTAAAGGAAATTGCAATACTTTCATTTTACTAAAGTATTGAATTGTGAGAAAATGCGGAAATTTTAATTTAAAATAATTCTGTTGGCCTGAGCGAAAGTCCGTCCGTAATAAGCTTCTTTAGTCGAAGAAATAATAACGCCTTTTTGAGTAGAAGAATGTATAAATTTAATTTCGTCGGAAGAAACTTCAGTCACCATTCCCACATGATTGATAACACTTTTTCCATTGGTTCTGAAGAAAATCAAATCGCCTTTTTGAATGTCGTCATTATCCAGTCTGCGGCCGATTTTTGCCATATCGTTTGAAGAACGAGGCAATGTGATGTCAAATTTTTTGAAAGTACTGAACATTAATCCGGAACAATCAAAACCACTGTTAGGATTTGTTCCGCCTGTATGATAACCAGCACCTAGATTTTCTGAAGCAGAGTTAATCAGCTGTCGAATCATATACGGAGAATTGTCGGTATTAATCACATAATCTTCCTCATTCCGATCCTGAAACCGGCGTTTGGTTTCGATTTTTTTTGAAGAAATTTTCTCTGTTTCAACAGTTTTTATCCTGTTCGGAACTTTTTTAATATCTACAGCAGCAACAGGTTTATTGACCGGAGTTTTATAGATGCCTCTCTTTTGCGCTTCCGTTTTAGAAGTAATAATAGTAGACGAAGGTTTACAGCTTACAAATAATATAGATACCAAAAATATGTAAATGATGTGTTTCAAAATTCGAATATTTTTTTACAAATTTAAAGAATTATATTTAAAAACGAAACTATTGCAGATTTCGTACAATTAAATGTGCTGTTTTTTCGCTGGCACCAATTCCGCCCAATTTTTTTTCTAGCAAATCGTATTGTTCCAAAAGCTGTTTTCTGTAGTTTGGATCCAATAATTGCTGCAATTCGATTTTAAGATTTTTGGTATTGCATTGCTCCTGAATTAACTCAGTAACCACTTCTTTGTCCATAATAAGGTTAACCAAAGAAATGTATTTTAAAGTTATAATTCGTTTTGCTATTTGATAAGAAGCCCAACTTCCTTTATAGCATACGACTTCCGGGACTTTAAATAAAGCGGTTTCAAGTGTTGCGGTTCCCGAAGTTACGAGTGCTGCGGTAGCATGGCTCAGTAAATCATACGTCTTGTTAGCAATGAAACGGACATTTTTATTTTTGAGAAAAGGCTCATAAAAACTTCTTTCCTGACTCGGAGCTCCGGCAATGACAAACTGATAATCAGGAAAATCTTTTACAACACTTAACATGACTGCAAGCATTTTTGTAATTTCCTGCTTGCGGCTTCCGGGAAGAATTGCGATAATAGGCTTGTCGTCAAGGTGATTCTGTACTTTAAAAGTGGAAGCGTCGGTAATTGTCCTGTTATGTATCGCATCAATCAATGGATGTCCGACAAATTCAACTGGGAAGTCGTGTTTCTTCTCATAGAAATCTTTCTCAAAAGGCAGAATGACGTAAAGTTTATCGAAATCACGTTTTACCGCCGCAATTCGATTCTCTTTCCAAGCCCAAATTTGTGGTGATATGTAATAGTGCGTCGGAATTCCGCGTTGTTTGGCCCATTTGGCAATTCGCATATTAAAGCCGGGATAATCTATAAATATAAGTGCATCGGGTTGGAAAGCTTCAATATCACTTTTGCATAAATCTATATTTTTAAAAATCGTTCGCAGGTTAAAAACGACTTCGATAAATCCCATAAAGGCGAGTTCACGGTAATGTTTGACCAAAGTGCCGCCGGTTTGCTGCATTAAATCGCCACCCCAAAAACGGATGTCTGCCTGCGGATCTTCTCGATACAAAGCTTTCATCAAATTAGAGCCATGCAAATCTCCTGAAGCTTCTCCAGCTATGATGTAATATTTCATTTTAAATAAATAAGGTAATAATCGTAAGGAGTATAGTGGCTAAAATAATACCTCTGGCCATTAATTCCCTGTTGAATTGTAAGAGTAGAAAAAATGTGGCAATGTTGAATATGGCACCTAAAGTAATGATTTTTCCTAAAACCTGCTGCGCCTTAAATATTGCTATGCCATCAATAAAATGATAGGACGTAAAACTTTCAATAAAAATAAAACTGCCAATAACAGGAGCAACAAAACCAATGACCGTTCCAATCAAAAAATCAATTTTTTTCATTTAGGTTCCATGTGTTAAGTTGTTGTACGGCATGGTAGGCGGTCATATCAAATTGTACCGGAACAATTGAAATGTAGCCGTGTTCCAAAGCCCATTCATCCGTATCTTCTCCTTTATCTTCATTGATAAATTCGCCGGTAAGCCAATAATAATCTTTTCCCTGAGGTGTTTGGCGTTTGTCAAATTTTTCCAGCCAATATGCTTTTGCCTGCCTGCATATTTTTATTCCCTGAATCTGTTCCTCTTTTAGTTTCGGAAAGTTTACGTTGAGTATGGTTCCTTGTGGCAATCCGTTTTCTAAGGTTTGAAGCGTAATTTTTTTGATAAAAGAACGAACTTGGTCAAAATCGGCATTCCAGTCATAATCCAATAAAGAGAATCCAATTGCGGGAATACCTTCAATCCCGGCTTCAACCGCGGCACTCATCGTTCCCGAATAGATTACATTAATTGATGAATTTGAACCATGGTTTATTCCCGAAACACACAAATCGGGTTTACGGCGCAGTATTTCACTGATCGCCATTTTCACACAATCAACCGGAGTTCCGGAACAGTTGTATTCAATAATTTCAGAGTTTTCATCAGATACCTTATTCAGATACAGCATGTTATTCATTGTAATGGCATGTCCCATTGCGCTTTGTGGCTTGTCTGGAGCTACTACAACTACTTCGCCAATTTCCGACATGACGGAGACGAGCGTGCGTAAACCCGGAGCAGTAATTCCGTCATCGTTCGTAACCAGTATCAACGGTTTTTTATTCTTCATATGTTCTTAAATCCCAATTAAGCGGCGCTTTTAATTTTAAGCAAAATACGTAAATTTATTTGAAATTTCTTCCCGGCAAAATACAATTCTGATAGTGAATTGTATCGGATAACCGCTCAATCGATACTGATTTTCCATCTTTAACAAAAAATTATCCAGTCGGAAAGCGCGTCCTGTTGTTTTTTATGTAATTTAGTTCAAAAATTTTAATGAATGCTATAATTGAACATATGAAAAGGAATTATAAGTTGCTATTGGTTGTTGTTGCTTTGTGTGTTGGGCTTTTGAGTTTTATTCCGAAGGAAAAAGAAAAAAATGATCCTGAAAAAGATAAGTTGTTATTGGAATTGCTGACGTTTGTCATTGAGCGTGGTCATTATGACCCTGCGGTAATTGATGATAAGTTTTCTGCCGGAATTTATAAAGACTATATCGAGGCATTGGATCCGTCCAAAAGGTTTTTCCTGCAATCAGATATTACGGAGTTTGCCAAGTATGAAACCCAACTTGATGACCAGATCAAAAACAAAGATTTGTCTTTTTTTACCCTGACGTATGAAAGGCTGATGAAAAGAATAGACGAAAGCAAAGGTTTTTATAAGGACGTTCTTGCAAAACCTTTCGATTATTCTGTCAAAGAAGATTTCAATACGGATTATGAAAAACTGCCTTATGCCCAAAACGTTACTGAACTTAAGGATAAATGGCGCAAACAAATCAAATTGTCAGCACTTTCTTCCCTTACTGACAAATTGAAAATTCAGGAAGATATCAAAAATGGGGTTGTGAGTGAAAAAAGTAAAATAGGAAAATCTGCCGGAACCGATAAGCCCGCAGCCACTCCTGAAAAGCCAAAAACTTTTGAAGAACTTGAAAAAGAAACACGTGAAAGTTCGTTAAAATCACTGAATGAATATTTTGATTTCATTAATGATCTCGATCAGAATGACTGGTTTTCAGTGTATGTGAATGCAATCGCAACACGTTTTGATCCGCATACCAATTATTTTCCGCCAGATGAAAAAGAGCGTTTCGACGTGAGCATGAGCGGTAAACTCGAAGGAATTGGCGCACGTCTTCAAAAGAAAAATGATTATACCGAAATCTCTGAATTGATTTCTGGTGGTCCGGCCTGGAGAGGGAAAGAACTGGAAGCCGGCGACGTAATCATGAAAGTAGCACAGGGAAACCAGGAAGCGTTAGATGTTGTGGGAATGCACTTAGACGATGTGGTGAAGAAAATCAAAGGTCCGAAAGGTACAGAAGTGAAACTGACGGTTAAAAAAGTAGATGGAACCATTAAAGTAATTTCGATAATAAGAGATGTTGTCGAAATTGAGGAAACGTATGCGAAATCGAGTGTGGTAGAGAAAAACGGACTCAAATACGGCATTATTTACCTTCCGAAATTTTACATTGATTTTGAAAATAATGACAGCCGTGATGCCGGAAAGGATATGGCGGTTGAAGTCGAACGCCTTAAAAAGGAAGGTGTGCAGGGAATCGTCATCGACCTTCGCGATAATGGCGGCGGATCTTTAAAAACGGTTGTTGATATTGCCGGACTTTTTATTGAAGAAGGCCCAATTGTTCAAATTAAATCGGCGGGAAGAAAGAAAGAAGTTTTATATGATAGGGATAAAAAAGTCCAATGGGATGGTCCGCTTGTCATTATGCAAAACAGTTTCTCTGCGTCGGCTTCTGAGATTTTAGCAGCCGCAATACAGGATTACAGACGCGGAATCATCATTGGAAGCAAACAGTCTTACGGAAAAGGAACTGTACAGAATGTTATTGATCTGAACCAATTTGTAAGAGGTGGCGAGATGGGCGATTTAGGTGCTTTAAAAACCACCACTCAGAAATTTTACAGGATTAATGGTGGCTCAACCCAATTGGAAGGCGTAAGCAGCGATGTTGCGATACCAGACCGTTACACTTATCTTAAAATGGGTGAGCGTGATATTGACAATGCTATGAAATGGGATAAAATTGATCCGGCGCAATTTAATTTCTGGGACAAGCAAAATAATTTTGATGTAGCAATCGACAACAGTAAAAAGAGAATTGCCGAAAATCCAAAATTCAAGCTCATTGATGAAAATGCCAAATGGATAGATGACAGGAATAAAGAGAATGTTTACAGCTTAAATATTGATCAGTTCAAAGCAGAACAGGCAGCGATTGAAGAAAAAGCTAAAAAATACAAATCGATTGCAGATTACCAAAATTCTTTGAAATTTGCTTCATTGCCTTACGAAGAAACGGCCATGAAAAATGACGCTACGTTAAAAGAAAAACGCGACAGATGGCATGAAAGTTTATCAAAAGACATTTATGTTGAAGAAGCCATTAATGTTCTCGATGATTTGCAACCGAAACAGGCACCAATCATTAAAAAAGGCAGTGTAGCTAAATTGAAAAAAGATAAGTTGGTGAAATCCTGATTTGAAAAAACAAAAATACAGTAAGTAATCTAACACGCCTGGGAATCGATTTTCCGGGCGTTTTAGTTAATGGTGTCTTTATGAATACAAATATTATTGTATAATGGCCAGCACTTTTTCACTTCCTTAAAATCAGAAAATGAATCAGTAGTTGTTATAGTAATTCGTTGTTTCGGTTGAGGAATTGGAACAGCGAAGCGGAATTTTTCCGAATTAAATGATGCTAGCGAAAAAGTCTTGGAGAAAGTGCAATTACAAAGAGTAGAGGTTCTAACTACCACTCATTTACCTTATTCGCATCCATCTTTAAAAAGATAAACAGCAAAATGGTAAAGCCCCAAAGTCCGGAACCGCCGTACGAAAAGAAGGGAAGCGGCACGCCAATTGTCGGGAAAATACCCGCAACCATCGCAATATTGACAAAAAAATGGATGAATAGAATTCCGGCTACACAATATCCATAAACCCGGCTAAACTTGGTCTTTTGTCTTTCTGCCAGGTAAATCACCCTGAAAATCAACCCGATAAATAGCGCTATAACAACAAGGCATCCTAAAAGTCCCCATTCTTCGCCAACAGTTGTAAAAATATAATCGGTATGCTGTTCGGGAACAAATCCGCCTTTGGTTTGTGTGCCTTCAAGAAAGCCTTTTCCAAACCAACCGCCTGAACCTATTGCAATTTCCGATTGGTTCGTATTGTATCCGATGCCTTTCATATCCACTTCTTTCCCTAATAAAATATTGAAGCGATCGCGGTGGTGCTGTTTAAAAATATTGTCGAATACGTAGTCAACCGAAAATACAAACCCTGATATTAACACCAATGCAATCGCGCTGGCAATAATATTCCTGTCGACGATCCTGCTTCTTAGATACACCAGGCAAATAACAACAAGAGCAATTAAAATCACAGCCCATGGTTCTAAAACCAAAGAAAGAACAAACAAAATGATCGCGATAAATCCCGTCCATAAATACCATGCTGGAAGACCTTCCCGATACAATACAAATGCAAACATTGTATAGATTAACGCACTTCCGGGATCATGTGGTGCAATCAGTATGATAGGAAGAAGGATAATTCCCAAAGCCTGAATCTGTCTGTTGACGTCTTTAAGGTTGACTTGTACATCACTTAAATATTTGGCCAGTGCCAATGCAGTGGCGGCTTTCGCAAATTCAGAAGGCTGAAGACCGAATGACCCAAACGAATACCAGTTGGCCTGACCTTTAACCGTTTTCCCAAAAACGAACAATCCCGCTAGGGAAAGTAGCGCGATGAAAAAGATAATACTCGCAAATTTTTCATAGAATTTTCCATCAACTGACAGTACTATAAAAATTAACGGAATGGTCAATCCAATACTTAACAATTGTTTGCCATAAAATTGCGACAAATCAAGGATGTAACTTTCCTCCGATAGAGAAAGAGAAGAGGAATAGATATTGAGCCAGCCCATCACCACAAGGGTAATATAGATGATCACACTAATCCAATCCAGATTATTCGTAACACTTTGATTCTTCATCTGCCGTTTTAATTTTCAATTTCGCTGTCGGGAACGATTTCTTTTGGCTTTGCCTTCAACAATAAACTGTCGGTTTCTTTCTTGCCAGTATATTTTGCGTATTCACTTTGAAGACTGCCTTCAAGCATTCGTTTTTCAAGGTCGGTGCGGGTAATTTTGCCACGCAGGTATTTTTCTATCATCAAACTTGCGATAGGTCCGGCCCAACGCGCTCCCCAATATCCGTTTTCAACAAATACGGCGATAGCGATTTTTGGATTATCTTTAGGCGCAAATGCTACGAAAATAGAGTGATCCTGCAATTTGACACGTTTACCATTGATCTTTGCGAAGTTCTCGGCAGTTCCTGTTTTACCGCAAATATCAATACCCTCAACCCGAAGCGCTCGCGCCGTTCCCAAATTGTATACATCAAACAAGCCCGAAACTACAGGCTCAAAATATTTCCTATTGATCGTGGTAACATGTTTCGTCGTGAATTTTTTATCAATTTTTTCACCTTCAATTTTTTTGATGATGTGAGGTGTAAAATAATAACCGCGGTTTGCAACAGCCGCCATCATATTGGCGAGTTGGATCGGCGTCATCAGCACTTCACCTTGTCCAATGGCATTGGAAACAATCGCAGTACTTCTCCAGCCGCCATTGGGATAAATCCTCTTATATGTTTTTGATGTTGGTGCTTTTCCTCGTCTTCCGGTTGGCAAATCATAACCCATGAATTCGCCAAGTCCAAAACTTTTTAAATGGCCACTCCAAACATCAACACCATCTGCAGGACGTACAAACTTATTAATTGTTTTCATGTAAACGCTGGCAAAATAAGTGTTGCACGAATTATAAATTCCGTTGTGAAGTACAGAAATTCCGGAGTCGTGGCATTTCATAAATCGGCCACGCGCATAGCTAAATCCGTGATGGCACGCAAATCCTGTATTTTCATCAATAACGCCTTCTTGCAAAGCAATGAGTCCGGTTAGGATTTTAAATGGCGATCCGGGCGGATATTCAGCTAATAATCCACGATCATATAACGGCTTGGCGATAGAATCACGATACAACATTGTATAGTTTTTTGAACGCTGCCGTCCTACCAGAATTGCAGGATCGTAGGAAGGCGCGGTAACCAATGTGAGTATTTCTCCCGTGCTTGGTTCAATAGCAACAATACCTCCACGTTTGTTGATCATCAGTTCTTCGCCATACTTCTGAAGTACCGCATCGATAGTAAGGTTAATGTCTTCTCCCTGAACGGCAATGGTATCGTATTTACCTTCTTTGTAAGAGCCTATTTCGCGATTGAACTTGTCTTTTTGGATGTATTTTACGCCCTTAATTCCGCGAAGCGTATTCTCATAACTTTCTTCTACACCTTGTTTTCCAAGCAAATCACCACTGTTGTAGTACGGATTTTGTTTTACGGTTTTCTCATTGGCCTGTGTAATAAATCCAAAAATATTAGCGCCAAAGGCTACCTGATAATCGCGAAGTGATCTTTTCTGAATGTAAAAACCTTCAAATTTCCTGATCTTTTCCTGAAATGCGGCAAACTCCAGTTTATTAAGCTGGGGCAGAAAAACGGAAGGCAATCTCGGACTGTAGACTTTTGCTTTGGCGATTATTTTTATATAATCTGCTTTAGTGATGTTCAACAGATGACAAAATTCGAGCGTATCAATATTTTTCAGGTCTTTTGGGATAACCATGATATCATAGGAAGGCTGATTGGCAACGAGTAACTTTCCGTGCCTGTCATAAATATAACCTCTCTCGGGATAGTCATATTGTATTTTAATCGCGTTGTTGTCGGATTTTAACTTGAAAGAGTCGTCAATAATCTGCAAGTAAAAAAGCCTCAATATCAGCAAAATTGTAGCAATGATAATTATGGTAGGCAATAATACTTTTCTCATCGTTTGTTAGGCTTAATAAGGTAGATAATGATGATGCAGATCAGTATGGTAAATAAGGTGCTTAATATGGTTTTCAGAAAAATTTCCCATAAGAAGTTGAGCCTGAAAATTTCAAGGAGAAACAAAGTAAAATGATGGATAACTACAGCAATCAGGATGAATGAAAATCGTTCAGGTGTTAATACGTCATTCAGTTTAACTGTTTGATACTCATAGCTTAATCCGAAGGAAAATTTAAAAATGTAAGGCCTGTAATACGCCAATAGCAAACAAGCTGCTGCATGTACGCCACCCGAATTACAAAACATGTCCATAATTATTCCCAATAAAAAACCAGAAAGCAGCAATCCTATTTTATTGCCATTTACAGGATACAAAATAAGAAAAAGTATGTAAGGATATGGATTGATGTAACCCATAAAATTCACATTGTTGAATATAAGAACCTGTGCCGCAAGCAACAGTATGAAACGCGCAATATTTACGAATAAAGTACTATTCATTTGGCCGTTTCTCTAAATTGATAATTTCCTCGCGGTCTTTGCTTTTGATAATGTAGACGTGACCGAGGTTCGTCATATCATTAAAAAGCTTTATGTTGAGCGTATAGTAATTGGTTTCTTTGTCGGTGAAGACTTTATCAATTGTTCCAATACCGATATTTTCAGGAAATATTACCGATTGTCCGCCAGTAACGATAGTGTCTCCTTTGCGTACAGATGCCAGTCTTGGAACATCAATTAACTGTACAAATCCGGTGCTTTTTCCGTCCCATTTAAGAGAGCCAAAATGGTTCGACTTTTTAATCTTAGCATTGATTTGCGATTTTACGTTAAGGATACTGATAACTGTCGCGTAGTTTTTAGAAGTCTTGTCGACGATCCCGATGATTCCCGCGCTGTTTACAACACCCATATCAGGTTTCACCCCTGCTGCTGAACCACTGTTGATCGTAATGTAATTTTCAAAAACATTATAGGAATTGTGGATGACCTTGGATACAATAATATTAATCTTATCAACGCCTTTGATACTGTCAATTTTAGGCATGGAAGTCGTATCTTTAATATTAAACAACAAACTTTTGAGCCTTGCGTTCTCCATTGCCAGTTCTTCATTCTGCCCTTTAAGGCTCAAATATTCATTGACATTATTGATGCGCTCATATACGCCTCCGCTCAAAAAATTAGCAGAACTGATTACTTTGCTTCTATGATACGAATGGGATTGAATGGTAAGCGATAACGACACAACCAAAAGCAGCAAAAACAGCAATCGATAGCTGTTTTTAAATATAAAATTAAATATTTGCTGCATTTTTTAAGGGTTCAGAGTTCAGTATTCAGTGTCCGGTTTTTTAATTGTAAATGTGATTTTTAATAAAAAGCCGCAATCCAAAACCAAATGGTATTATTTAATTAAAATGCTTCTGAATTTAGGAATATTCTTTAATGCCATACCAGTTCCCCGAACAACTGCACGCAATGGATCTTCAGCAATATAAACAGGCAAATCTGTTTTTTGGGAAATACGTTTGTCCAAACCTCTTAGCATCGAGCCACCACCCGCTAAATAAATACCGGTATTATAGATATCGGCTGCTAATTCCGGAGGCGTCTGTGATAAAGTTTCCATTACAGCATCTTCAATTCGTTGGATTGATTTATCCAAAGCTTTAGCAATTTCCCTGTAAGAAACATCTACTTGCTTTGGCTTTCCTGTTAAAAGATCACGACCCTGAACCGACATATCATCCGGTGGCGTTTCGAGTTCTTCCAAAGCGGCACCAATAGTAATTTTTATTTTTTCAGCAGTACTTTCTCCAACAAATAAGTTGTGTTGCGTACGCATATAGTAAACAATATCATTGGTGAAAACATCACCGGCAATTTTAACCGATTTATCGCATACAATTCCGCCCAAAGCAATTACGGCAATCTCGGTTGTTCCACCTCCAATATCAACAATCATATTTCCTTTCGGCTGCATAATGTCAATACCGATACCAATCGCTGCTGCCATCGGCTCGTGAATCAGATACACTTCTTTTCCGTTAACGCGTTCACAGGATTCTTTTACCGCACGCATTTCTACCTCGGTGATTCCGGAAGGAATACAAACAACCATGCGAAGCGCCGGAGTGAACATTCTTTTCTTTAAAGCCGGAATGCTTTTTATAAACATGCTGATCATTTTCTCTGAGGCATCAAAATCAGCAATTACACCGTCTTTTAAAGGCCTTATCGTTTTTATGTTTTCATGGGTTTTACCCTGCATCATATTGGCCTCTTTTCCTACGGCAATTATTTTACCGGAGACTCTGTCACGGGCAACTATTGATGGACTATCAATTACAACTTTGTCGTTGTGAATGATTAGTGTATTGGCGGTACCAAGGTCTATCGCGATATCCTCGGTCATGAAATCAAAAAATCCCATAAGTCTTTTAAGGGTTTATATGTTTATATAAATTTTAACGCACAAAGTTAAACAAATTAATGTTTAAAATGACGAGTTCCGGTAAATACCATTGCAAGTTTATTTTCATTGCAATAATTGATACTCAGCCCATCTTTTATTGACCCTCCCGGCTGAATTACTGCAGTAATTCCGGCGTCTTTAGCAATTTCCACGCAATCCGGAAAAGGGAAAAACGCATCGCTTGCCATTACAGCGCCGTGCAAATCAAATCCAAAAGTATTTGCTTTTTCAATAGCTTGTTTCAAAGCATCTACTCTTGAAGTCTGCCCGGTTCCCGAAGCGATTAAAGTTTGGTTTTTTGCGAAAACAATCGTGTTTGATTTGGTGTTTTTGCAAATTTTGGAAGCAAATAATAAATCCGCAATTTCACGGTCAGTCGGAGCTGTTAGCGTAACGGTTTTTAAGGCTTCTTTATTGTCGGTGATATTGTTTTTATCCTGAATTAACAGTCCGTTGAGTGCCGTGCGAACCTGGCGTTGCGGCAATTCAATATCGTGTTGTACAAGAATAATCCTGTTTTTCTTTTCGGATAAGATGGAAACGGCTTCGTCATCATATTCCGGAGCAATCACCACTTCGCAAAATAGCTGGTTGATTTCTCTTGCGGTTTCGGCGTCAATTTTTCCATTCGCAATTAAAACGCCACCAAATGCAGAAGTCGGATCGCCCGCCAAAGCATCGAGATAGGCTTGCTTCATGGAGCTTTTTGTTGCGAGTCCACAGGCATTGTTGTGCTTTAATATCGCGAAAGTCGGATCTTCATTTTTGAATTCCAGAATCAGATTCACCGCTGCATCCACATCAAGCAGGTTGTTGTATGACAATTCCTTGCCGTGCAATTTGGTGAACATCGCTTCGAAATCGCCAAAGAAAAAACCTTTCTGGTGCGGGTTTTCACCATATCTTAAGACTTGCCCATTCGCAATACTTTCTTTGTAATACGTTTCGTCGGTATTGAAATAATTAAAAATTGCTGTGTCGTAGTTGGAAGAAATATGGAACGCTTTCGTCGCGAATAATTTTCGGTCTTCCAAAGTTGTGGTTCCATTCTGCGTCGTAATCAATTCGAGTAATCTCGCATACTGATCTACCGAAGCCACAATCACCGTATCCTTAAAGTTTTTCGCCGCCGCGCGAATCAGTGAAATTCCGCCAATGTCAATTTTCTCGATAATCTCATTTTCGGATGCACCCGAAGCGACAGTTTTTTCAAATGGATACAAATCGACGATCACAAGATCAATCTGCGGAATGTTATACTCTTCCATTTGGTGCACATCGCTGTCATTGTCCTGGCGATTTAAAATTCCGCCGAAAATCTTGGGATGAAGTGTTTTTACCCTTCCGCCAAGAATGGAAGGATAGGAAGTAACATCCTCTACGGCAATAACAGGAATGTCGAGGCTTTTGATGAAATCTTCAGTTCCTCCGGTAGAATAAAAAGTAACGTTTTGTTCGTGTAGTTGGCGAACAATTGGCTCAAGCCCATCTTTTGAGAAGACAGAAATCAGTGCCGATTTGATTGTTTTGGTTGTGTTCATTATGTAGTTGTGTTTAGCTTCGCTCAGTTCGGCCTTGTGGCCTCGAGTTAAGCGCAAAAGTAGTTTTTTACGCGGAAATAAGCTGAAATTTCCACCAAATAAAAACACAAATTTTATAACATTATTCCGACTGCTGATCAATTTGAAGTTTATAGCCTTTGCCATGGATATTGATCAGTTGAACCGAAGGATCAGATTCCAGTTTTTTTCTAAGCTTTGATATAAATACATCGAGGCTGCGGCCAACGATAATGCCGTCATCTTCCCATATTTCTTTTTGAAGTCTTGCTCTGTCAACGATCTGATTCTGACTTTGGGCAAATATCCTTAATAGATTATTTTCTTTTGCCGTTAATGGGATGGTTTCATTTCCCACAATCAGGCATTTTTTTTCGGTGTCAAAAAGAATAGATCCGATAGGAACGGAATGACGAACGGTTTTTAAAATTGGGGTTTCAGGTTTTTTCTTTTTCCGATGGTAAAACAGAATAAACGGAAACAAAATTATAATTGTAAATAATAATCCTCCTGCGGCATATTCTTTAATTTCGAAATGGAAATCATTAAATTCAATACTTATTATATAGCAGTCTGACGGTTGCTTTCGTCCCCGACACGGGATAATGTCATTTTTTTGCTGCTGCGAAACGACATAGCCATAAACAATTGAAGTGCCCGAACAATCCTTTACATTAACAATATAATCAGGTTTTCCCGGAGTTTGCGTTAAAGATTTCCGAACAATTGCGACTAACGAATCGGGCTCAAAGGAAAATTGTCTCTCAAACCGCAATTCATATTTTTCACCGGCAAATTTTCTAACAGGCAATACGCGCGAGCTGCTGTCGCCGGATTGCAGCAGGATTTCATGGCCAATTTTCCGGAGGAGGATTTCGCGCTTTCCGGGATTAAAATGATTTTCTTGCTGAATGTTTCTGATGAGAAAGCCAAAAGCAATCATAAGGAAACAAGCGGATAATATCAATAAATGCTTAATTTTCATTTTTCAAAAGTCTGCCTTTTTTATACGATTAAATAGGATTGCTGCCGAAATTTACAAAATTTACATTTCTTTTTACACCAATTTTATATCGGCATCAAGAGAGAGCTTGTAGGTTTGTGTTGTCATAAACATTAAATCCCTGATTAAAATGAAAACCCTCTTTCACTTTCAATTGATTGTTCTACTTCTTTTTACTTCCTGCAACGGACAAAACAGGATGCAGTTACCTAATAGCCAAGCAGGCGAAACAAAAAATATTGCGTACATACCCATAATTTATGGTCCTTTTCCCAACCCTGTTGTTCAGATAAGCCAATACATCCGGAGGATGTTTCAGGATAAAACGGGAAATATTTGGTTTGGAACTAACGGTGATGGCGTATGCCGGTATGATGGAAAGAATTATGCTTATTTTTCGCCGACAGATTTATCCAGCGGATTTGGTGGGGAAGCAGTCAGGGGAATTGTACCAGATAACAATGGCAATCTTTGGTTTGCAACGAATGGTGGTGCAACTCGGTACGATGGGGAAAAATTCGCCAATTTTACGGTTGAAGACGGACTGAATCACAACCAAGTTTGGAGTATTTTAAAGGATAAATCCGGAATGTTGTGGTTTGGAACAGAAGGTGGCGTCTCCCGATATGACGGAAAAAAATTTACTGATTTTCCTCTGCCTGAGGCGAATTTGGTCCAATCTCCCAAAGCGTATCCTGCTCCAAAATTAATTAATTCGATCTTTCAGGATGCTTCAGGAAATATTTGGTTGTGCTCCAATGGCAATGGCGTGTATCGTTATGACGGTAAGGCGATAAGCAATATTTCGGAAAAAGACGGACTTTGTAATAATTTTGTCCAAAGTATAATGCAGGATAAAAATGGGAAGTTGTGGTTTGCGACGCGTTTTGGAGGAATATGCAGCTATGATGGAAAATCATTTGTCACTTTTACAGAAAAAGACGGACTCGGGAATAATTTTGCACGGGTCATTTCAGAAGATAAATCCGGAAATCTTTGGATTGGCAATGCGGGAGGCGGATTAACCCGATATGACGGAAAAGCATTTATAAATTACACAGAAAAAGACGGACTGAGCAATAGGTTTGTACAAAGTATTATGGAAGATAAGGATGGAAAACTTTGGATTGGAACTTCAGGCGGCGCTTTTACTTTCGATGGGAAAAGATTTACCAACATCACGAGACCAGGATCAACAGACGGCTGCTAATTTCAAAAAACGACTGAAGTCGGCACAACGCCACAGCCCATTACATTTTTTCGTAACGAATTGGCACTTTTGCCATCTAATGTCTTAAATTTGATGAGCAAAAAATAGTGTATGATTGTTTATTTCCGGTTACTTAAAGAAAGTTTTAGCTTTGCAATGAATGCATTGCGTAACAATAAACTGCGTACAATATTATCGCTGTTAGGTGTTACAATTGGAATTTTCTCCATTATCGCCGTACTTGCCGCGGTTGATTCATTAGACCGGAAAATCAAAAATGATCTCAGCAGTCTTGATAAGAACACGATTTACCTGACCAGTGTTTCTTTTGGCCCGACAGAAGTGCCGCAATGGAAACGGGAGCAATTCCCCAAAGTAAATTACGAGGAATACGAATACCTGAAACAATCGGTAAATCATGTCGATTATTTCTGTTTCCAGTTTTTCACCAACCGTGAAAGTATCAAGTTTGAATCTAAAACCGTCAGCGATGTTAACGTTGTTCCTGTCACCTATGAGTTTGCCGATATCCAGCGACTTGAATTCGGGGAAGGCCGTTTTTTCAATGAATCCGAATCCAACTCAGGAACTCCGGTATTGGTATTGGGTTATGAAATTGCAAAAAGTCTTTTTGAAGAGTATGATCCAATTGGAAAAACCGTCCATTTATATGGACAGCGTTTTACGGTAATAGGTGTGCTTAAAAAAAAGGGCAGCGGCGGACTTGGTGAACAAAGTGATGACACCTCGGCGTTTATGCCTTCCAATTTTTTACGGAAACTTTACGGAGATAACAATGACATGACTTTGCCCGTTATCGTTATTAAGCCCGAAAAAGGCACGGATATTCCGGCACTAAAAAGTGAAATCGCTCAAAAACTTCGAAATTACCGCGGCGTAAAATCAGGTCAGATTGATAATTTTTTCGTCAATATTTTGTCGGGTTTGACCGATATGATTGACAGTATCATGGGACAAATGAATATTGTCGGCTGGATTATCAGCGGATTTTCATTGCTTGTCGGCGGATTCGGCATTGCCAATATTATGTTTGTTTCAGTAAAGGAACGCACGAATCTTATTGGAATTCAAAAATCACTCGGCGCCAAAAATAAATTTATCCTGTTCCAGTTTCTGTTTGAAGCCATTATTTTGTCTGTCATTGGTGGAATTATCGGGCTATTGCTGGTGTGGATCATAGCACTGGTATTGACGAATGTACTTGAATTTGAGTTCGTCCTCGGATTTTCCAATATTATCGTTGGCACCGGATTATCGGCAATTATTGGTTTGCTTTCGGGAATCCTTCCGGCAATCTCCGCTTCAAATTTAGATCCTGTAGAAGCCATCCGAACAGGAATGTAATTAGGAAAAGGCAGAAAATAAAAAAGCACCGGATTACCAGTGCTCTTTTTTATTTTGATGATCAATAAACTTATCTTATCTCATTGTTTTCAATAAGGTCAATAAACAAATTGATTTTGTCTTTGAGTTCTTTTCTCGGAGTGATAAAATCAAGGAAACCGTGCTCTAGAACAAATTCGGCAGTCTGAAATCCTTCGGGTAAATCTTTTCCGGTTGTGTCTTTCACAACTCTTGGTCCGGCGAATCCGATCAACGCACCAGGTTCTGAAATATTTACATCGCCCAGCATCGCATACGAAGCAGTTGTTCCTCCTGTTGTAGGATCGGTACACAAAGAAATATAAGGTATTTTAGCTTCTGCAAGTTGCGCCAGTTTTGCAGAGGTTTTAGCCAATTGCATTAGCGAATAAGCAGCTTCCATCATCCTTGCGCCGCCCGATTTTGAAATCATTACAAAAGGAATGCGATTTTTGATAGCATGATCGATACCTCTTGCGATTTTTTCTCCAACTACCGCACCCATCGATCCTCCAATAAAAGCAAAATCCATACAGCAAACTACAAGATCTTTGCCTTTTGATTTCCCAACTCCTGTGCGCACGGCATCTTTAAGATTGGTTTTGGCCATCACATCTTTAAGCCGGTCGGAATATTTTTTAGTATCGACGAAATTCAACGGATCTTTAGAAGTCATTTTGGCATCCAATTCCTTAAACTCATTATTGTCAAATAAGATGTTGAAATATTCTGCGCTTCCTATCCTCACATGGAAACCGTCTTCCGGACTTACCCATAAATTCCGTTCCAATTCGTCGGCATCAATAATTTTCCCTGTTGGAGATTTATACCACAGTCCTTTTGGAACGTCTTTTTTATCCTCGGTCGCAGTAGTGATTCCTTTTTCTGTTCTTTTAAACCAAGCCATATTTTATTTGGTTATTGGTTGCCGATTGTCGGTTGCTGATGCCTTTTGGACAAAAATAACCAACAACTGATAACTAAATTATAAAGTATTTACGTTGTTGAGGTCGGCAAAAGCCTGCTCTAATCTTTTATTGAATGTCAATTCTCCTTCACGAACCCATTTTCTCGGATCGTAATGTTTTTTATTTGGAGATTCAGGTCCGTCAGGATTTCCAATCTGGGTTTTAAGGTAATCGATGTTGTTTACCATATAATCACGGATGCCTTCTGTAAAAGCAAACTGCAAATCGGTATCGATATTCATTTTAATAACACCATAACCAATCGCTTCACGGATTTCTTCCAATGTAGAACCGGAACCGCCATGGAAAACAAAATCAACAGGATTTTTGCCAGTGTTGAATTTTTCCTGAACATATTCCTGTGAATTGTGAAGGATTTTAGGAGTTAATTTTACATTCCCGGGTTTGTAAACGCCATGGACATTTCCGAATGCGGCTGCGATTGTGAAACGCGGACTCACTTTCATCAATTCCTCATACGCATAAGCGACTTCATCAGGTTGTGTATATAATTTAGAACTGTCTACATCAGAATTGTCAACACCATCTTCCTCGCCACCGGTAATTCCGAGTTCGATTTCAAGTGTCATTCCCATTTTGCTCATGCGTGTCAAATAGGTTTTACAGATTTCGATATTTTCATGCAGCGGTTCTTCGGACAAATCGATCATGTGAGAACTGAACAATGATTTACCTGTTTCTGCGAAATGTTTTTCACTGGCATCAAGTAAGCCGTCAAGCCATGGTAATAATTTTTTCGCACAATGGTCAGTATGAAGGATAACAGTTGCGCCATAAGCTTCTGCTAAAGTATGGATGTGTTTTGCTCCTGCGATACCACCGGCAATAGCTGCTTTTTCGTTGGCATTCGATAATCCTTTACCGGCATTAAATATTGCTCCGCCATTAGAAAACTGGATGATAACAGGTGCATTTAATTTCGCTGCAGTTTCCAAAACGCCATTGATTGTACTCGATCCTGTTACGTTTACAGCTGGAAGCGCAAATGCTTTTTCTTTAGCATATCTGAAAATTTCCTGAACCTCGTCACCAGTTGCAACGCCTGGTTTTATATTGTGAGCCATGTGTATTTGTTTAAAATTAAAGACTGTAAAAATAATAATTAAAAAATTAGAACGGATAATTTATACCAATATTTACTATGGAGTTTCCGAAATTGTAATCACGGAACCACTTTTTACTGGATTGGTCAGAAGGGTTATAGGTTTTGAAACCAAAATCAAGTCGGACTACAAAAAAATTCAGGTCGTACCGGAAACCGAATCCTGAACCAACAGCAAAATCTTCTACCGACTGAATTCCATTGAAGATGGCTTTTTCATCTTCCACATTGTCCAGTACATTCCAAATATTTCCGGTGTCTACGAATAGTGCGCCATTCAATCTTCCAAAAAAGTTAAACCGGAATTCGGCACTCAAAGCAATTTTTAAATTGGCTTCGTTGAAATCATTAATGGCTGCAGTGCTTCCCGGACCAAGCGAATAAGCCTGCCAAGCCCTGTTGTCGTTAGTTCCTCCTGCGAAATAGCTTCGCGAAAACGGAACGCTATTAGAGTTTCCGTATGGAACCGCGATCCCTACGAAACTACGGAAAGCCAATACCTTTTTACGCGTTAAATCCCAATGCTTAATGTATTCGATTTCACCCTTAATATATTGTGAATATTCGAGTCCGAGGATACTGGTGTTGCCATTTTGATTTTTCAGCTGCTTGGAAGCTCTTGCAAGCAATGAAAGGAAATTTCCCGCGGATTCAATTTTGGTCTTAAATCCATAGTAAGTTTCATCCTTAACATCTGTTTTGGTGGTTTTGGAAAAACTGTAATTGGATGCGAAAATAAGATTGTTTTCGGTCAAACGCGCTCTTCGTTCACTAATGCTGCGTACTGTTTTCTTATCAGCTTCTGTAGTAACAATGGCAGGATTGTCTTTTAGTACATCATTAATGAAAGCATTTGCTCCGCTGTCAATAATGAGTTCTTCCTGATTATCAGCATAGAAATAAGAAGAATCGGCATTATAAGTATTGGCCAGCGTATTCAAAGTATTATAGGAAGAACTGTAAACTTTAAAATAATTGACAATATTGATGTTTTTTACATATTGAATGTTGAATAAATCGAATCGGGCACTCGAATTCCTTTTAGGTGTCCAGTTATACGATAAAATGCTCGTGAAATTTTCTTTGTCAAGACCAATATTCTTCTGTTTGGCTATACCTGCACTTAGCGAAGTGGAAGGAATCATGCTTTTTGGAATAATTTTCTCGGTATTGAAAAACATAAATATTCGCGGAAAATTGAGTTTCAGGTCAAGGCCGTATTCCGAAACATTAAAGAAACTGTCATCGGGATTGGCTAGATCTTTCGAAGATCCGATATTGCCTCTCGCCGCAATTTCTAAAGTTTCGGCACCGTTGAATACATTTCTGATGGACAAAGTTGTGGTTCCAGATATTCCGAAATCCTGAATATTAGAATGCGTGAAGTCAAGTGAAGCGCCAAAACTGTATTTCTTTCTTGGCGTAAGGTAAATATTGGCAATGAGCGAATTGGAAAGGGAATCTCTCGGATCAATTGTATATTGAATCGTTGGATAATTGAATATTTTCAGATTGCTCAGATAGCGCGTGGTAAGCGTGGTCCTGAAATCTGCAAATAAATTCCCTTTAGAAATGAACACTGCGTCTGTAATGGCTTTAGGGCGGTATTTTAATTTTTTGGAACTGAATAAATTAAAATTCTGATAAGTCGTGCGAATGCTGTCTGTTGGCGTGGCTTTGGTTTTATTGGGCGCAAAGTCAGTATAAATATTCACTTCGCTGATCTTGTACATCTTAAACGGAACTGTTATCGTAGAATCGCCATCGCGAAAAGAATAATCACTGATTTTCAAATTGACATTCACTTTATATAGAGTGTTGAGCGTGTCAACATCGTAACTGATATTGTTGGGTTGGAAATGAAATACACCATTATTTCTGAAATGGGTTGTAATTCTGCTTCTTTCATTTTCAAAATCTTCGGTTTTGTATTGTTTGCCGGTTTTAATGAAAGAATTTGCTTTTCGTGCCTGATACATAGAATCAAGTGCAGGAGTAAGGATCGTGGTTTTGAGTGTGTCAATAAAAGACGGATTGCCCGTAGTTACAAAATATTTGTTTTTTGCTTTTTTTGGCTTCAGTGAATCTGTTTCATGGATGGTTTTTACTTTAAAATAGCCATTGTTGAAATAATGTGATTTTAAGCGTGTAGCTGATTTGGCAGTACTCTTCGGGTCAATAATTACAGGCGGTTCTCCATTGTCGCGCAGGAAATTATGAATGCCCGCATACCAGAAAGATTGTCCCAGGCGATTTACCTGTTTTGCCGAGAGCCATTTCGATTTGCGCCGGTATTTCTCAGGGTTATTTACAAATTTTGCATTGTAAACAGAATCATGTTTAAGATTGGCAAGATTGTATAAGTTAAGCCTCAGGTTGTAGCCAAGGATCGAAGAGTTTTGTTTTTGGTATAATAAATTCTGGATGTTCTCCGACTTTTCTCTTTTTTCGTTGACGGTAATTTCATTTTTTGTCAAAAGCTTTTTTCCGTCAGGAACTCTTTTAACCGTATCACAGGCTGATATAAATAATCCAATTAGAATAAATAATGATATTTTTGTACCGGTGTTTCTCAAGGGTTGTGAAATATTTAATTCAAAAGTACATTATTTCTATGGTTAGTAAAAACCAAATAAAACTAATAACGGGTTTACAGCAAAAAAAATATCGCACCGCACATCAATTGTTTCTTGCCGAAGGAATCAAGGTGATTCAGGAACTGCTGCAATCTCATTTTGAATTGGAACATTTATATGCAACCGAAGATTTATTTGAAGGTGTTTCCCCATCCCTGAAATCTATAATCACAGACAATGAATTGAAGAAAATCAGCGCATTGGCAACGCCTAATAATTGTCTGGCGGTTTTTAAAATACCTAAAGCCAAGCCAATAGTAGAAAAAGGATTAATCGTAGCACTCGATGATATCCGTGATCCGGGCAATTTAGGTACCATTATGCGTTTGTGTGACTGGTTTGGTGTCGGACAATTGGTGTGTTCAAAAGAAACGGTCGATATTTTTAATCCCAAAACGGTTCAGGCAACTATGGGTTCCTTGTCGAGAGTTGCCATTCATTATACCGATTTGGAAGCATTTTTAGCCAATACAAAACTTCCTGTTTTCGGGACATTTATGGATGGCAATAATATTTATACCCAAAAATTGCCTGAGGAAGGTATCATTGTCATGGGAAATGAGGCCAACGGAATTTCGGCAGCTATTGAAAACAAAGTCAAAGACAGAATTGCAATTCCGAGATTTGGACAATTGCAGCAAACAGAAAGCCTCAACGTTGCAACAGCGACAGCCATCATTTTGAGTGAATTCAGAAGAAATGTTTAGTGGAATGTAAAATTGATGAGCACCGCTCTGGTTTTCATTGACTGCACATTTCCGGTCCACGGACTATTTGGATCGTTGTCACGAATCAGCTCATCATCAAGTCCGAAAACACCACGGATAGAAGGCGAAAACTTAAAATACTCCAGGTACAAATCAATGCCAAATCCCAATTCATAATTTTTTGTCCAGGGTTTTACACGGAATTTTTCCTGTTTATTGTCATCAACCGATTTTGAATTGTTGGATAAATTCAAAGTGCTTGAAAAACCACCAACAAGATACGGCCTGATGTTTCCGGTACGCAATGCAGAAAATTTAAGCAGCACGGGAAAATGAATGTAAGTGGCTCCAACCTGGCGTTGCGCATCAGAGCTTTTTGTAAAGCCCGGAAATTCCAGATTACGCTGCGTATAATACAAACCCGGTTCAAACCTGAGGTTGACATATTCATGCAGCCTTAAATCACCCACAAGTCCGACATTAAATCCTGTAGTACGGTTAACTATAATGTCCGGACCTAAATTCTTGTAGTCAAATTTATAGTCATAAAAGTTGAATCCGAGGAAATAACCCCAATAAACACGCTGCTTATCAAAATTTTCATGGTTGATAATTGGGTCTTTTCCAAACAACTTCAAAGGATTTTTTTGAGCGTATGCACTAATTGCAAACAGGAAGAATAGTAATAAAACTGACTTTTTCATATTATTTTTTAGAAGCAGAATAAATGGTTGCCACACCAAAAGTTTGCGGCATGGCTTTCACGTCTATAAACCCAATTTTCCTTAAAATATTGTTTAATGCTTCGCCGAAAGGAAAAACAGCCGCTGATTCTGACAAGTAACCATAAGCTGCATCGTCTTTTGAAAATAGTTTGCCAATTACAGGAAGTATGTATTTGGTATAAAAAACATACCCTTGCTTATAAGGTGTTTTTGTAGGATTGGAAGTTTCAAGGATGATGAAAATTCCGTTTGGCTTCAGTACGCGCAAAATTTCGGCAAGCCCTTTTTCAAGATGTTCAAAATTCCTAACACCAAATGCTACGGTGATCGCGTCAAAAGTGTGGTCTTCAAAAGGCATGTTTTCAGAATCGGCAAGGATCATTTCAATCCGGTTTGAAAGGTTTTTGGCCGCAATCTTTTTAGTTCCCACTTCCAGCATTCCGGCCGAAATATCCAAACCGATAATTTTTTCTGCCTTGGTTTCAGCCATAAGGATGGCAAGATCACCAGTTCCGGTAGCAATATCTAAAATAGTTTTCGGGTTTTTATTCGCAACAAGACGGAGGACTTTTTTACGCCACTTTATATCAATCCCGAAAGAAATTACCCTGTTGAGATTGTCATAATTGCCCGAAATAGTATCGAACATCTGCGCGACCTGCTCTTTTTTGGATAACGATGAGGACTTATATGGCGTAATGATTTTTGACATTTTTTATTTTTGACAAATATACTACAAACGATGGAATCTCTAAAGCGGATTGTTTTTATCTGCGAATGTAAGTTTCGTAGGTAAATTCATAAAGATGTTTCTCGTCAGTAGTGTGGAATTCAGTATCGAGCAACTGCCATTCCATAACGTCAAGATCGGGAAAAAAGGTGTCGGCATTAAAAATATGGTGCACTTTGGTCAGTTCTATTTTATCGGTAAAAGGTAATGCCTGTTCGTAAATCTGGCCACCGCCGATAATATATGCGTCTTCATTTTCAGGTAAGATAGCAAGAGCTTCTTCCATGCTGTCGACAACTATACAGCCTTCAGGATGGTAATTTTGCTGTCGGGAAATGATGACATGGGTTCTGTCGGGAAGTGGTTTCGGGAAACTTTCAAAAGTCTTTCGGCCCATGATGATGTAATGTCCGGTCGTAAGCTGACGGAATCTTTTAAAATCATCGGGCAAATGCCATAACAATTTATTGTCTTTTCC
>Ga0247814_10000181_pt1 | contig 59484 bp, 58 predicted proteins | sample UWRJL179409R1_FD_179947 | JGI IMG/M metagenome (GOLD analysis project Ga0247814, IMG submission 179947) | Plant litter microbial communities from Arlington Agricultural Research Station in Wisconsin, United States - UWRJ-L179-409R-1 | ecosystem: Environmental > Terrestrial > Plant litter >... | reverse complement strand
GATCATGCGCACCCGCGTTCTGACCGAGGGCATCCGCATCGACGGCCGCCAGCTGTCCGACATCCGTGCGCTCGACGCCGAGGTGCAGGTCATCCCGCGCGTGCACGGTTCGGCCATCTTCCAGCGTGGTGAGACGCAGATTCTCGGTGTCACCACCCTGAACATGCTCAAGATGGAGCAGCAGATCGACTCGCTGAACCCCGTCACCAAGAAGCGCTACCTGCACCACTACAACTTCCCGCCCTACTCGACCGGTGAGACCGGCCGCGTTGGTTCGCCGAAGCGTCGCGAGATCGGGCACGGCTTCCTTGCCGAGCGCGCCCTCGTGCCGGTGCTGCCGCCCCGCGAGGAGTTCCCCTACGCGATCCGCCAGGTGTCCGAGGCTCTCGGCTCCAACGGCTCGACGTCGATGGGCTCCGTCTGCGCGTCCACCCTGTCGCTGCTCAACGCCGGTGTGCCGCTGCGCGCACCCGTTGCAGGCATCGCGATGGGACTCATCTCTGACGAGGTCGACGGCGAGACGCGCTACGCGGCTCTGACCGACATCCTCGGTGCAGAGGACGCCCTCGGAGACATGGACTTCAAGGTCGCCGGAACCTCCGACTTCGTCACGGCTATCCAGCTGGACACGAAGCTCGCCGGCCTCCCGTCCTCCGTGCTCGACGGCGCACTCAAGCAGGCCAAGGAAGCCCGTACGAAGATCCTCGCGGTCATCAACGACGCTATCGACGCCCCGGATGAGATGGCGCCGACCGCGCCTCGCGTGATCTCGGTGCAGATCCCGATCGACAAGATCGGTGAGCTGATCGGCCCGAAGGGCAAGACGATCAACCAGATCCAGGACGACACCGGAGCTGACATCTCGATCGAGGACGACGGAACCGTGTACATCGGCGCTGTCGACGGACCGTCGGCTGAGGCCGCCCGCGCCGCCGTCAACGCGATCGCGAACCCGCTCAACCCCGAGGTCGGCGAGCGGTTCCTCGGAACCGTCGTCAAGCTGGCCACCTTCGGCGCCTTCGTGTCGCTGACCCCCGGCAAGGACGGACTGCTGCACATCAGCGAGGTCCGCAAGCTCGCCGGTGGCAAGCGCGTCGAGAACGTCGAGGACGTGCTCGCTGTTGGCCAGAAGATCCAGGTTGAAATCACCAAGATCGACGACCGCGGAAAGCTGTCGCTCGCACCCGTGACGGACGACGCTGACTCTGCTGTCGCAGACAGCGCCGACACCGACTCGAGTGCAGCCGCAAGCGAGGGCCCGACGGCCCCCGCCGAAGGCTAAGCGAGAAAAGGTCTACCCAGAGCTCTCGCCAGCTGCTGGGCAAGACGCGAAAGGCCCATCCCTTCGGGGGTGGGCCTTTCGTGCATCCATGTATCAAATCTCACGGCACGGTAACAATCCGCGTGTGGTGTACAGATCTGTGCAGCGCGACCCTTATCCTCAGTGAAAGTAAGGGAGAGCGATGAGTATCGCAGTGCAGACGGCGCCGGTGGCCACCACGGCGCGTCGTGCTGTCGGGCCCTCGCCCCTGCGGGTCTTTCCCCTCGCGATCAGCGGCAACGTCTTTGGCTGGACCGCCGACGTTGAAGCAACCGAGGGCATTCTCGATGCCTACGCCGAGGGCGGCGGCAACTTCGTCGACACCGCCGACTCATACGCGGCTGGCCGCAGCGAGATCATGATCGGCAACTGGATGCGCGCCAAGAGAAACCGCGCTGACATCGTCGTAGCCACCAAGATCGGCAAGAGCGCCGACAACCCGGGCCTCAGCCCCAGAGCCATCACCGCGTCGGTGGATGCCTCGCTGCAGCGCCTGCGCACCGGCTACATCGACCTGCTCTACCTACACATCGACGACCTCTCCGTGCCTTTCGACGAGACACTGTCGGCGGTCGACTCGCTCATCAGCGCTGGCAAGGTGCGCGCGTTTGGGGGCTCTGACCACACCGGCAACCGGCTGATCGAGGCGCGCATCGCATCCGCGCAGCTGGGCGTAGCCCACATGGTCGCGCTGCAGAACCAGTACAGCCTCATGCATCGTCACGAGTACGAGGGGGATCTCTCCCACGTCGCCGCCATGCAGCGACTGGGCGTTATGCCGCGCTTCGCCCTCGCTGGCGGCTTTCTCACGGGCAAGTACCGCAACAAGGGCGAGATCGCCCGTGGTGGGCGAGGGGCTGATCTCACGCAGTACCTCGGCAAGCGGGGCAGTCGCGTGCTCAACATGCTCGATGAGGTGGCGAAGGCGCAGCAGGTGAGTGTGGCATCCGTCGCCTTGGCCTGGCTCTTGAGCAAGCCAAACGTTGTCGCTCCCGTGGTGTCGGCGAGTCGGCCAGAGCAGGTAGCAGACCTGCTCGCCGCGATCAGCCTGCCGCTCACTCGGCACCAGCTCGCCGACCTCGACCGCGTCAGCGCCTAACGAGAAAAGGGCGCCGATCTCTCGGCGCCCTTCGTCTGCAGTGCGGGTTTACGGAAGAAGTCCCGGGATCACCAGCACGCGCAGCAGGTTGAGGATGTAGATCAGGTTGAGAATTGCAACGACGGCAGTGATGCCGAGGTAGCCGCGTCCACGACCCGTTCCGCGCGTGATGATCAGCACAATGAGGACGACCTCGAGTGCGATCGCGATCCACAGCGTCGGAATGCCGATCGCGACGAAGAACACCGCCAGCAGAAGCAAGACGGCTAGAACAATCTCAACGATTGCGAGTACAGAGTTGACCCGGCGGCCGCGGAGGCGTGTGACGCCATCAACGATTGCCAAGACTCCGATGAGGATGATGAGGATGGTAAGTACGTTGATCGTAATCATGCGGTTCCCTTTCGAGACTGTGCGTTAGCTGAACACAAGGTGTGCTCAGGCACCACGCCAGAGTAGCGTGCGCTGTAATCCCTCTGGGGGTCTTCCCCAGCAAACCCCAAGGTGCTATGCGACTGAGGACGCCTCTGCGAGCACCTGGTTCACCACTCGGCCGAGCGCGGCGGTCGCTGCGATCGCGTCGCCGGCGTAGCCACCGCTGCGTGCGCCGTCGCAGGCGAGCACGAGCTCGTCGGCGGCATCGCCGGGCAGCGGGTGGCCCATAGCCGAGAGCTGGGCAGTGAGCACGTCAGAGAACCAGTCACGGTGCTCAGAGACGACGAGACGCACCGGGTGCAGCGGGTCGGGGTATTCGCTGGCGGCGTTGAGGAAGGCGCAGCCACGGAATCCGGGGCTCGAGATCTCGTCACTCACCTGGGTCATCAGCGCGCGCAGCGCCATCTCCGGCTCGGGGTTGGCGTCGATGACGGCGGCGACCTGCGTGCGGCTGGCCGCATCCCGGTGCTGCACGTACTGAACGATGAGGCGGTCCTTCGACCCGTAGTGCTTGTAGAAGGTCGCCTTGGTGACCGACGACTCGCTGATCAGGCGGTCAACACCGACAGTGCGGATGCCGTCGCCATAGAACAGCTCATTGGCCGTCTCGAGAATCTTGTCTTTGGCCCACGGCGTGCGCTGTGAGGGTGCTGGTGCATCGATGACGGTCACGGTGCGGCCTCCGGGGGTGGTGAAGTTCGTTGGGGGATTAGGCCCGATGTGTAATCGGGTAGAAGTCAAACAGTAGCATGCGGACAGACAGAGCTGTCTGTCGCATTGCAAAATGATGTTTCCCCAAAACTGGGCACACGGCTCGCATGGTTCTGCGTTCAGACGCATGGCATAGGCTCGATTGGTGATGAACGCAGCAGTGCAGCTTCCCCTAGATCTCGCCGAACTTTCCTTCACCGCATCGGGTTCATCTCTGGTTCGGCGCAGCGTGCTGCCGAGCGGGGTACGCATTCTCAGCGAGCGAGTTCCCGGTGCCCGCAGCGCCACGATCGGCTACTGGGTTGCCGTCGGCTCGCGCGATGAGACTCCCGCCACCTACGGCTCGACCCACTTTCTCGAGCACCTGCTTTTCAAAGGCACGACGGGTCGCTCTGCGCTCGACATCGCCGTGAGCTTCGACTCGGTCGGCGGTGAGCACAACGCGATGACGGCGAAGGAGTACACCTGCTACTACGCCAAGATTCAGGACCGTGACCTGCCGATGGCTGTCGAGGTCATCGCAGACATGCTGACCTCATCGCTCATCGACCCCGCAGAGTTCGAGACCGAGCGCAGTGTGATTCTCGAAGAGCTCGCGATGGCCGATGACGACCCGGGCGACGTCGTCAATGAGCGCTTCTTCGAGGCGGTGCTCGGCGATCACCCGCTCGGCCGCCCGATCGGTGGCAACCCCGCGACCATCAACGCGGCAACGCGCGACGCGGTCTGGAACCACTATCGCGCCAACTACCGCCCGCAGGACCTGGTGATCACGGTCGCCGGTGCCGTAGACCACGACGAGCTCGTCGCGGGTGTCACCGCAGCGCTCGCGAAAGCCAGCTGGGATCTCGGCGTCGCCGCGTCGCCCGTCGAGCGTCGCGTCTCTGAGGTTGATCTCATCACTCGCGGCAGCCACCTCACCGTTGTGCAGCGACCGACCGAGCAGGCAAACGTCATCGTCGGCGTGCCCGGGCTGACGGCAACCGACGAGCGCCGCTCGACGATGGCCGTGCTCAACTCGATCCTCGGTGGCGGCATGTCGAGCCGCCTGTTTCAGGAGATCCGCGAGAAGCGCGGCCTTGTCTACTCCGTCTACTCGTTTTCGCCCGGTTACAGCGATGCGGGCCTGTTCGGCATGTACGCCGGATGCACGCCCGCGAAGGCCGTACAGGTCACCGAGCTGATGATCAGCGAGTTCAAGCGCATCGCCGAAGGCGTCACCGCCGAGGAGATCAGCCGCGCGATGGGCCAGCTGAGCGGCGCTGCCGCCCTCGCTCTCGAAGACAGCGACACCCGCATGTCGCGACTCGGCCGCAGCGAGATCACGCTCGGCGAGTTCGTCGACCTCGACGAGTCGCTGCGGCGACTGGCGTTGGTGACGGCGGACGGCATCCGTGACCTCGCCGACGAGCTGTCGTCGCGCCCCCTGTCGATCGCAGCGGTCGGTGCCGTTGACGAGGCGGCCTTCGCCGGCATCGCTGATTCACCCGTCTCGAGCTGAACGAAACCAGGTACAGCGCAATGTCACACTTCATCTACCTCGTGCGCCACGGCGAACAGCAGGATGCCGAGTTCGGCCTACCCGACGGCCCGCTGAGCGAGCGCGGCAAGCTGCAAGCCGCGGCCATCGGCGAGCGCCTCTCGAGCGTGCCGTTCACGGGTGCATGGCACTCGCCCCTGCAGCGTGCGACCGAGACCGCTGAGATCATCGAGACGCACCTCGGTGGTCTGAAATCCGAGCCGAGCAACCTGCTCTTCGACTGCTATCCGAGTGGGCCGAGCCCCGACATGCCGCACGCCTTCGAGCCCTTCTTCGGGGCTGTGACCTCGGATGAGATCGAGGCGGGCACGGCGCAGATGGCCGACGCAGTATCCGAGTTTCTCGCCCCGGCCGTCGGCGACCGCCACGACCTGCTGATCACCCACAACTTTGTCATCGGCTGGTTTGTGCGCGAGGTGCTCGATGCGCCACGTTGGCGCTGGCTTGGCATCAACCAGGCGCACGCCGGTCTTACGATCATCCGCGTGCGGTCGGCGAAGCCGCCGGTGCTCGTGGCGCACAACGACCTCGGCCACCTGCCGCCCGCGCTGCGCACGGGCATGCCGATCGAGCAGCCCTACTAGCGCTGCTATTTCGCGTGGGGCAGCGTCGCTTGGTACTGCGACTCGGCGCTGTAGGTCGGCGAGCCGTTCGAGACCAGCTTCACCCGGTAGCGGATGTTCTGGGTCGGGTACCACTCGCCGGGGCCTGACACGGGAGTAATGCGGTAGCTGCCGGTCTGGCACTTGTATCGCGTTGAGGCGCCGCTGCCGCTGTCGTACACGAGAGACGAGCAGGGCGTGTCGGTCCAGCCCGTCCACGTCGTGGAGCCTGACGCTTGGTTTGACACCTGCACCGACACGGTCGCCGACTGCGGGCTTGCCCCCGTGACGTAAAAAGTATTCGACCAGTCGTCGGTGCCCTGCACGCGGGTGACAGAGCCGGCGGTCACGACCGCAGCGGGCGGCGGCGTTGAGGTGGCCGAGGGCGCCGGCGGCACAGGGGTCGACGGCGCAGCCGGGGGCGTCGTAGGCGCGACAGTCGGCTCCTCTGTTGGCGTCTCGGTCGGTTCCGGCGTTGCGGTCTCTGTCGGCGTCGGTGTTGACGTGCCCTCGGCCATGTCGACAGCTACCGGAGCCTGGTCGACAACGGTCAGCGTCGTGTGGCGACGCTCAACGAAGTCGCTACCCGCTGACTTCGTGTAGAAGACGATGTCATAGACGCCCGCGGTGGCGGTCCACGGCTGGTCGAAGCGGTAGAGCGGCTTGGCGTCCTTGCCCCGAGCGACCTTCTGCAGGTCGGGGTCGGTGAGAGAGGCGGCATCCTCGCCATTGAGGGTAAGCACCATGCGGATAGCCGTGACATCGGGCAGGTCGCTGTGCGCGACAAAGTGAGTGGATCCAGCCTCGATAGTGGCTTTGTCGAGGGGGGAGTCGAGCCAGACGCCCGTCGTGTTTGGCAGGTGAGGAATGACAGAGGTCAGCCCGATGACGAGCAGGCCACTGACAGCAACGCCAGCGGCGATCTTGGTAACGAGGGTCGCGATCATGGCATCACCAATACCCAACGACAGAGCGGTTGTCGAGTGCGAACGCACCCGCAGACCCGAATGGCACGCTGTACTTGTCCACGGAGATCTGCAGAATGCTGTCGAAGCACGGGGAGTCGACCTCCACCACAAGGTAGGGCAGGTCCTTCGTGGCCGCGCCGCTGAGGGGTATCAGCTTCGTCGTGTCGACGTAGCGGTAGCGCGGGTCGCTGCCCTCCTGCTCGTCGAGGTTCGAGAGCTCGGCCTGCGTGGCGGCGTTGGTGCGGTCAAAGGGGTACCACCGTGCCTGGGGGCTGACCCCGACGGGCATCTCAACGCTCCAGTAGGGCGTGTCGGCGGGCAGTGGCCCGGCGGCGGTCTCTATGCCGTAGTAGCGCTTGAGCGTCGCCTGGTAGGCCGGCCACTGGTAGGTGTGGCCGTCTTCGGTGACCTTCTGGTTGATGATCGCCGGGCAGGTGGCGCCGACGCTGCTGCTGTCGGTGATGTCGCCCGAGATACGGATCGTCGGGGTAGTGTCGGCCACCAGCGAGGTGATGAGCCCCGGGTAGCTGGGCATCCCGGTGATGGCCTGCATGAGCGCGCCCTGGCGCTCGTTGATGGCCGACCGCATCTTCTTCGTCAGCGTCTTGGCAATGGCGGTGCAGGCAGAGAGCTCGCCGTTGCTGTTCTTCGCCGCGGCGTTGAGGTCAGCGACGTCGACGTCGAACTGATCAGCGACCTTGTTCATGGCCGCGGTCTTGTCGGCGTCGAGCGTCAATGTCTCGCAGCTGAGCCCCTGCACGCCGAGTTCTGCCAGCAGCTTGTCGATCAGTACAACGATCGCCTTCTCAAGGTTGCCGTCGGCCAGTGCCTCTAGCTCGGCCGAGGTCTTCAGCGACGGCGGGATGCCGGTGTAGTAGTAGATGACGGCCTTGCCCGCGGTGTCACTGATCTTGTTGCAGATGTCTTGGGCTTCGTCGCTGTCAGAGATCGCGCCGATGCCGATACAGACCAGGTTGACCTTGGCTGCCCACTCCGAGATCTTGTCGTAGACCTTGTTGAAGAAGCCGGCTATCTCATCCCACGCCTGTTTGATGTCTGCATAGAAAGCGGGGTTTGCCACGGAGATGAGACCAACTGCGAGCCCGGCGATGGCTCCGATGAGGGCGCCCCACGGACCGCCAGCCTGGAGGCCCGTGATCGCACCGTAGAAGACGAAGGCGAGCACGCATCCCAGGGTGCACTTCGCGGCTTCTTTGGCTGCTTCATAGGCCGCCGTGTAGCGCTTTCCGTAGGAGCCGACGTCTTGGCAATAGATGTAATCGGCAGTGGGCCACAGTCGCTTCGCCGCCTCGAGGTCGGAGTAGCCAAATTGACCGTCGAAGATCTGCGTGTAGCCCTCGCGGGGCGGGCCGTAGTAGTCGCCTGGCTGCAGGTAGCCGAGTGAGTATTCCCTCGACGTGACATCGACGCCGAAAGCGTTGACAGTCTTGCGAGACACCGGTCCATAGGTTGGATACGCCAAGTAGGTTCCTGGCTGGGGGTACTGGACTATCTCGAGGCAGTTATTGGTGACCTCCGTGGTGCCATAGAACTGGATGCTGGGATCCCAGCCCCATGACGCGTCACGGTTGACGCCATTGCTCGATGCGTTCTGGTCGACGCCGGGAGTGATCGACAGCGTGGGGTTAGCGATCTCGGGCCAGGTGCCGTCGAGGCCGGAGGGCATCGTCACGGCCATGCTCGCGGTTGCTCCGCCGCCGGGCACGATCTTCTTCGTCACCGGATCGGTGTTGAAGCTGATTGCCCGCACATAGAGGTCGTCGACGAGATTGTGGCCCTCGAGCAGCTTGTTTCTGGCGATGGTGAGCGCCATCTCGTCGTCGAGCGCGAGGTCGCCGCTGCCCTCGAGCTGCTCGTCCGTCAGCTTGAGGTCGTGCCAGGTCCAGGGGTTGAATGACATGGTGCCGTTGGCCGGGCCGCCGATGGTGTTGAAGACCCCGGGGGCGTTGGGCAGAAGGCTGGCCTCGCTGAGGGGAAAGTACGAGAACTGGTAGAGCACGTTGTCGTAGCCGAGTTCTGCTGCGTTGGTCTTCAGGGTGATGGTTGCCGGCCCGGTCACGCCGACCTGCGCCTCATCGGGTGCGTAGTCGTTGATCGCGACTCCCTGCACGGCCTTGCCTTCGAGCTTGACGATGCTGAGGTCGAGCGAGAGCAGGGGAGCACCGCCGCCGAGCTGACCGGGCGAGTCGCCGGGCGGGTCGCATTCGCCACCACTCTGCGAGCTGCCGAGACCACCGGCGTTCTTCATCGACGTGCGGCAGAATTGGCCGCTCGCAGCGAAGCTGGCCATGCCAGAACTCGACGACCATACCTCGAGGTCGACCTGGTCGTAGGCGGTGAGGCTGAGGTAGGAGCGCAGATCACTCACCGTGGTCTCGCCGCTGGCGAAGTACGTTCCCTCGGCCGCGGGCACCCGCTGCCAGGCCTGCTTGTCGATCGACACGTAGGCGTACGGAAAGCTGACCGGTGCCTCGGTGATCAGAAGGCCGCCGCTGATGATGGCGTCGCCCGTCCATCCGCTCTTCGCGCACTCGTCGGGAATGACAACAGTGACGGGCGCGGTCGGGGCGTCTTCACCGGTGAGTGTCGGGCTGGTCTGGCCGGCCTTGAATCCCGCGAGGATTGTCGGGCCGATGGGAAGCGTGCCGAGCACGAGCTCGCCGCCCGCGGGCAGGTCTCCGATGGCGACCATGCCGCCGCCGCCGTAGACGCGCAGGTCATATGTCGCATTCGAGGTGACGGTGACTGAGCAGTCAGAGACTTTCGCGGTGAGCTTCACCATCCAGTCGCTCGTTGGGTACCTCAGCTTCGCCTCCAACCCGTCGAGCGAGGGGATACGGGCCGCCAGAGCGGTGCCTGTTGGCAACACTGCCCCGACCTCAAACGGCTCGAACGCGCCGATGGCACTGGGCAGTACGCCCAGCCGGTTGGCGATGGTCTCGATCGTGTCACCCGGTGCGGAGTGAAAGCGCATGTCGCTCGCGCTGCCGCTCGCCACCACCGGGCCGACGAGGGCGATGTCGTATGGCTGGTCCATGACGGGGGCGGCGAAGGGCGCCGAGAGGGCAACGGAGCCCTTCGAGTCAATCGCGCGCGCCATGAGGGTGTGGGCGCCGGCTATCACCGGCACATAGTCGAGGGTGAGCTGCACCGTGCCGTTGGCGCTCTGCGGAATGAGGTCGGGGTCGTCGATGACGATGTACGGCTGGTCGTCGGCCCACAGCTCGAGGCGCTCAATCGGGTGGGCAGGGTCGCTCGAGATGGTGACGCCGATGGTCTCGCCGCGCTGAATGAAGGGCGAGGATGCCGGGCTGACGAACAGTGGAAAGGCCGACGGCATCGGCGCGCCCACCGTGAGCTGCTGCGGGGAGTTGTCGAGCCAGCGCATCACCGAGATAGTGCCGGCTACGAGCACGGCTGCGGCCAGAACGCAGGCGACGACGGTGGTGATTCGCGAGGCGAGAATTCGCCTCAGCCAGCCGCCCCGGGGCGCGCGCGGCTGAGCCTGCGCGCTCTCGGGGGAAGCCATGCCTTCATGATGTCGATCGGCGGGTCTCACGGCTAGTGGGGGATCGGCTCATTCACCGTCAGTCGATGTCAACCTGCACGTTCCAGCTGGCCCTCGGCGAGGTACCGACGAGCATCGCTGCACCCGCGGCAGCGGTGACAGCCGCGGTGGCGTACGCCGCCGTGGTTAGCAGGGATCCCCCCATTTACCCGATCGTGCGGATGATCGTCCAGCTCGGTCCGCTCGCCGTGTAGACGAGACTTTCGTCGTCGTAGTTGGTGATCACGACCCGCACCTGCGCCTGGCGTTCCTGCGAACTGAACCAGAAGGTGTAGTCCTTGACCTCGCAGCCAAAGAACGACTGCGCCGGGGTCGACCAGATCTCCTTCTTGAGATCGGAGCAGCCGAGAGAGACCCAGGTGTCCCACTGGCTGCTGTACTCGCTCTTCGTGCGCACCTGCACGTCGACGTCGACGAACTCCGGCGTGATGTTCTCGACGTAGAAGCTGCTCGTGTAGCCGCTCGAATCGATAGTGGAGCGCTGGATCTTGCCGGTGGGCAGTTGCGCGGGAGCGTCGGGCTCGTCCGGCGGCGCGGGCGCCTGTGTTGGGGCGGATGTCGGCGAGTCAGTGGGCTCCGCGGTTGGCGCGTCGATGGGTTCGTTAGCAGGAGCGGCGGTGGTCTGCGCGGCCTGAGACACGGCATCCGGTGGAGGCGTCTCGAGCACGGTAACGGTGGACTTCGTGCCCTTCACCCACTCGCCGCCGGCGATATAGCGGGGCTCAATCGTGTAGACGCCGGGGGCAGCATCCCACTGCACCGCACCAGTGACGAGCCTGCCGTAGCCGCCGGAGCGGTCCTTGTTTTCGACGGTCACCGACGTGTCGTTGAGAACTTTGACCGTCGTGCCGCCCGTGCGGATGACGAAGCGGAACGACTTCACCTGCTCATGGCTCGCGTGCACCCCGATGACGGTTGGGCCGCTGGCGATTGTGGAGCCGGCGACGGGCTGATCGATCCAGATCGACGGCGAGTCGAAGGGCGCCGGGACGAAGACTGCGGCGGCCGTGGCGATGAGACCGACACCGAGAACGGCGGCAGCGATCTTGCTGATGAGGGCAAAGTTCATGGCGGACTACCAGTAGTAGGTGACGAGATTCTCGTCGGGAATGAACGCGGGGTAGAGCCCCTGATCCTTGGCGGCGGTGATCTGGTACGACTTCTCGAGACAGGGAGAGTCCACGTCGACCACCATGTAGGGCTCCCCGCCCTTCGCAGCGGTCTGGCCGCCCTGCACGAGCACGGCGGGATTGATTCGGGAGTTGAGACCTGGCAGCACCGGAATCGGCACCTCGCCGTAGAATTCCGCCCCGTTATCGCCCCAACGGAACTTCAGCTCCGACTCGATCGGCTTGAACTTGAAGGTCGTCGACGCGGCCTTGTCGCTACCGGTCCAGTAGTACGGGATCGTCAGGGTGACGTTCGTGTACACCGGGCAGGTCAGGCCGTGCAGCTCACCCTCGACGCCCTTAGCCGAGATGTGCACCTCTGGGCTCGTGTCGGTCACCGGCGTGAGCACGGTGCCTTCGACGTAGTTGGTCAGCTCGGCGAGGCCAGCGACCTGGGTGCCCTGAAAGGAAGCCAGCTTTTTGTAGACCATTCCGCGGGTGATGGAGGAGAAGGCCTTGCACGCCGAGATGGAGCCGTCGGATGTCGTGGCCGCATCCAGCACCGCCTTGCTGTCCTGGTTGCCGAACTGCGTGTTCGCCTTCGAGAGTCCGTAGGCCGCACTGCTCTTGAGAGTGAGGGTGTCGCAACTGAGGCCGAGCTGGCCGAGGGCGACGTCCATGCCCGCCTGGAGGGCGGCATCCAGCTTGCCGTCGGCGATCTGCTCGAGAACCTCACTAGTCGGAATCTGCGGGGGGAGTCCCGTCACCGACTGCACGACCGCCGCTTGCACCGACTTGGCGATGCCGACACAGACATCGCCGGCCTTTTTGCTCACCACGGCCGCCTGCAGGCAGATCGGGTTGAACTTCGCGACGAGGGTGTTGAGCGTGTCGTAGATCGTGTTGTAGGTCTTGGCGATCTCGTCCCACAGGGCCTTGAGCAATTCGTAGTACTCAGCGATGACCGAGCCAGCGCCGAGGGCCATCGCCGACCCAAGCATCGCACCCGCGATGGCGCCGGCGGGCCCACCGAGCAGAAATCCGACGGCGGCGCCGAGAAGGGTCGTTGTGAAGAAGCAAGTCCAGCTGCAGTCGTCTTCTGCGGCCTCCTTCGCGGCCTCGAAGCGCAGGGTGTCGGCGTTCGGGTCGAGGCAGTAGTCCATGTTGAGGTCCCAGTACCGCTCGGCGATCGCCCGATCGCTGTAGTACTGGTCGCCCGGCTTTGTCTGCTTCATGCTCGTCAGCGTGTCCTGGTACGACGGGCCAAAGAACGGGTGGGTGTTCCACGAGTTCGGCTCGGGGAAGGACTGCACGGTGAAGCACTTGTTGCGCAGCGCGCTGTCGGGGTGCACCGTGTCACGGCCCGGCTCCAGTGTCACCACGGCGGTTGTGAAGCTCGAGTAGACGGTCGGGTCGGTCATGATTACCTTGGCGTTGGCCGAGACGACGTTCGCCGGAATCGACTTCTTGTAATACTGCGACTGCGCCCCGACGGCGCGCACATAGAGAGTGTCGACGAGGTTGTTGCCAGCCTCGAGGTTGGCGCGCGCCAAGCTCGCCGCGATCTCGTCACTCAGCTCAAGGTTGCCGCCGTCGGTTGCGAAGGTCGAATCGCCGATGTCGGGCAGCGTCGAGTTGCGCCACTGCCACGGGTTGACGGTGAGCACTGCCCGTCGCTTGGGCAGACCGGGCTCGTTCTGCTCCTTCGGCAGGGTGCTCATCGACATCTCGGTGCTGTAGATGATTCCGGGCGGGGTGAGCGTAGTGCTCGCAGCGCTGATCGGAAAGTACGAGAACTGAAAGATCACGCGGTCGAACTCTGGCTCGTAGCTGTTGACCGTGAAGGTGACTGGAACATCCTTTGTCATCTTCACCGACCAGAGCACGTTCGGGTCGACGGTCAGGCTCGCCTCGTTTGCGGGGGTGGCGCCCGGCAGGATGATGCTTTGCCCGACGGGTGCGGCGAACGAGTCGCTCGAGCTCACCGAGAGCGTGAGTGAGTTGGCCCCCGGCTTCGAGCTCTCGCCCGGCACTTTGCCTGGCGGGCGGCAGGCGCCACCGGTGGCAGAGCTGAGACTCGGGTCAGCGTTGGGCATGCTCTTGCGACAGAACTCGCCCTCGGCCATCTTCAGCGCCGTGCCGGTTGTCGACGACCACACCTGAACATTCAGCTGGTCGTACTTGTCGAGAGCCAGATAGCTGCGGATGTCGGTGAAGCTCCCGCTAGGAAAGAACTGATCCTGCGCCGCGGGGATCCGACTCCACTGCTTGCCGTCGATCGACACGTAGGCGTAAGGCTTCTCAATCTGCGCGTCGGTGAGCAGCACCCCGTTGACGACCTTCGCGTCGCCGGTCCAGCCGGCGCCGACGCAGGTGTCGGGAATGGTGACACTCACGGGCAGCCCGGGCGCGTTCTCGCCCGAGGTGTCGCTGCCGGTCGTCCCCGCCTTGTAGGCGATAAGGGTTGAGGGGCCGATCGGCAGCGATCCGCTGACAAAGGGGGTGCCCTTAGCGACATCGCCGATGCGGGCGAATCCCTTATGCAACGGGGTGCTCGCGTAGAGGGCGACCTTCTCACCGACGGCGAAATTGACGAGCTCAACGATCACCGAGCAGTCGACGACGGTTGCGGAGAGCAGCGGCTTGCCGTCGAAGGTGTAGCCATAATCGGGCATGAGCTTCGCGTTAGCCGCGCTCGGCAGCGGGGCCGAGACGAGGGTGCCCGCGCTGATCGGAACAGCCGCGCCGACGGATGTGCCGTGCACCTGCGCGGGCCCCGCCCCGATGAGCTGCAGCTGGTCGGTCTGAACGCCGAGCCGCGCGGCGAGGGACTCGTCGGTGTCGCCTTCAAGGCTGTGGATGGTGGTGACGGAGGGAAGGCTGCCGGTCTCATCCGCCTGGGCAAAGCTCGACACGGTTGACGAGCGGTCGAGCACGGCGATGGTCACGGGGTCGCTCTGCGCCACCTGGCCATTCGTCGCGATCACGCGGGCCATGAGCACGTGCACGCCGGCGACGAGGGGAACGAAGTCGAGGCTGGCGGTGCCGAGCTGTGCGCCGTTGCTGTCGATGCTGTCGAGGCCATCCTGTCGCGCGTAGAGGCGGTCGCCGTCCCACAGTTCCACCGACTCGAACTCGCCCTCGAACATTGCTTGCAGGGTCATCGTGAAGGTCTCACCGCGGGTGAGGGCGGGGGAGGAGGCAGCGGTGAGAGTTACCGGAAACGCGGTCGGCGCTTGCTCGTACGAGTAGTCGGCCGCGGGAGGGAAGAACTTCGTGGTCCAGAGGATCGTGCCGGTGACGACCACCGCGAGGGCGAGCACACTCGCCACGACGGCAGTGACGGGCGACGCGGCGATGCGCCGCAGCACGGCGAAGCGCTTCGGCGTGTTCTCAGTCCCCACGCGCCAACATTGGCGTGCAACTGAGGATTGCGCAAGTAGGGATTAAAGGGTTTTTGCGTACCACGTCGTGGCGTTCTTGTTGTCGTTGTACGGCGGGATCGACTCGAAGCCGCTCGAGCGGTACAGCCCACCGGCGGCCTCGAGGGAGTCGTTGGTGTCGAGCACGAGGCGCTCGGCACCGAGATCGCGAGCGCGTCGCTCCAACTCGGCGAGCAGCGCTCGCCCCATGCCGCGACCACGGGTGTGCGGCTGCAGCCAGAGGTGCTTGAGTTCGAGAGTGCGGGTGCCGTCTGCGAGATCGATGGTGCGGATGCCGCCGCAGCCGACATCCACCCCGTCGTCGACGACGACTAGAAAGACGCCGTTCGGCGCCGTGAAGTGCTCTGTGGCCGGAAAGACCGTACGGTACTTGCCCTGCGAGGGCGGAAAGCCCGCGGCACGGCTGCGAAAGTACTCGGTGAGCAGGGCGTGCGCGGCGGGCTCGTCGACGGATGCCTCACGCCAGCTGGCCATGCCCTCAGCCTAGCTACGATGGACTCATGTCACTCAGCGTCGCGATCGTCGGAGCCAACGGCCGCATGGGGCAGCTCGCCGCCCGCCTCATCGACGAGGCCGACGACCTCACGCTGCACGCGGCAGTCGGCTCGGCCGACCCCCTCGCCCTCGTCGACGGCGCCGACGTCGTGCTCGACCTCACCCTGCCGCAGGTGTCGCAGCAGGTCGTCGAGCACGCCATCGCTCGCGGCATCGACGTCGTCACCGGCACCTCCGGCTGGTCGAGCGAGCGGATTGCGGGGCTGCGCCGTCTTGTCGCGTCGCATCCCACGGTCGGTGTGCTCGTCATCCCCAACTTCTCTGTCGGCAGTGTGCTGGCCACCTCGTTCGCCGCCCAAGCGGCCCGCTACTTCGACTCGATTGAAATCGTCGAGGCGCACCACGCGGGCAAGGTCGACTCACCCAGCGGCACCGCCGTACGCACGGCCGAGCTCATTGGTGAGGCCCGCGGCAGCCTCGGCCCGGTGATTGCCCCGCACGTCGATCAGCGCGCCCGCGGCCAGCAGGTGGCGAGCGTGCCCATTCACAGCCTGCGCATGCAGGGCATCTCTGCCAAGCAAGACGTGCTGTTCGGCGGCACCGGCGAGCTGCTGACCATTTCGCACGAGACGCTCTCGTCGAGCAGCTACGAGGCGGGAATCCTGCTCGCACTGCGGTCAGCACCGAGCGCCGAGGGCGTCGTCGTCGGGCTAGACGCTCTGCTCGACCTGTGACGATGAAGCTCGCCGGGCTCGGCATGGCAGCCCTGCTGCTGCTCTACCTCGTCTTCATCGTGCAGTACTCGCTCGTGCTCATCGGCGTCGGAGAGCCGATCGCGATCGCCATGGGCATCGCGCTGCTGGTGCTGCCGCTCGTTGGTGCATGGGCGCTCGCCGTAGAGCTGCTGTTCGCCTTCCGTGCAGAGCGGCTGCTGAAGGTGCTCATGGCCGAGGGTGGACTGCCCGTCGACGACCTTCCGCGCTTGCCCAGCGGTCGACCAGACCCGGAGGAAGCCGACAAGACCTTTCCGCTCTACCAGGCCGAGGTCGAAACCGACCCCGACTCGTGGCGCGCGTGGTACCGCCTCGGCCTCGCCTACGACGCCAGCGGCGACCGCAAGCGCGCCCGCTGGGCGACCCGCCAGGCGATCAGGCTCGAGCGTTCCACACCGCGCGGATAGCGCTCTCAACCGTCTCGTCACTAAAGACAAAGCCGTCACCCTGCAGCTTCACCGGCAGCACGCGTTGGCTGGGCAGCAGCAACTCGCGGCCCGCAGTGCCGAGCCCGAAGCTGATCAGGGGCGCGGGAATCACCCAGGGGCGAGGGCGCCCCATCGCAACGGCGAGCCGCTTGGTGATCGCGTCACTCGTCGCCGGCGTTGGGCCAGAGAGGTTCACCGGGCCGCTCAGCGTCGACGTCAGCAGGTGCACAATCGCCGCGGCCTCATCGTGCAGGCTGATCCACGGCCAGCGCGCCTGACCGTTGCCGAGCTTCGCACCGAGACCGAAGCGGGTGAGCAGCTCGAGCGGGGTAAACGCCCCACCGCGGCCGACCACGATGCCGGTGCGTAGCGTCACAACTCTGACCCCGCTCGGCACCTGCTGCGCGGCGGCCTCCCACTGCTCCACCAGGTCGGCGAGAAATCCGTCGCCTCTCGGGGATGCCTCGGTGAGGTCCTCATCCGGCCGGTCGCCGTAGAAACCGACCGCTGATCCGCTGAGGAAGACGGATGGCGCTGCCGCCGCATCCGAGATCGCCCGCGCGAGCGTGCTGGTCGCCTGCACTCGCGACTCGAGCAGCTCGCGGCGGTAGCTCGGCGTCCACGGCAGTTTCGCCAACGGCGCCCCGGAGAGGTTGATGACGGCATCCGCCCCGTCAATGACGGAGGCGTCAATCTCGCCGCGGGCAGGGTTCCACCGGGACTCACTCGGCCCCTGCGCCTCACGGCGCACCAGGCGCACGATGGTGTGCCCAGCAGCGCCCAGCTGGTGCAGAAGCTCGGTGCCGACGAAGCCAGATGCCCCGCCGACGACGATATGCATGAGCGAACGCCTGTTAGGCGAGGCTGGCTTCGATAGTGATCTCGATGCCGGCGAGCGCCTTCGAGACCGGGCAGCCGTCCTTGGCCGCAATGGCGAGGCGCTGGAAGTCCTCGTCAGAGAGGTTCGCAACCTTGGCGCTGACCAACAGGTGGCTGCCGGTGATGCCGACGCCCGGCTCAAAGGTCACGGCGGCGGTGACCTGCAGGCTCTCGGGCGGGGTGCCGTTCTCGGCCAGTCCGTTCGAGAAGGCCATCGAGTAGCAGGCGGAGTGGGCCGCGCCGAGCAGCTCCTCCGGATTGGTCTTGCCGGCCTCGCCCTGCGAGCGGGCAGCCCACGACACGGGGAATTCGGCCGCGTCGGACGAGTCAAGGGAGGTGGTTCCGCTTCCTGAGAAGAGGTCGCCGAACCACAGGGTTGTTGCTTCGCTGGTCACTGACATGCTGTCAGCCTAGGCGGGTCAGGCGGCCGCGGCACCCTTACGGCCCAGAATCCCAGCACGTACCAAGAGAAGGTAGATCTGGCAGCCGAGGCAGTAGGCGAAGACCGAGTTGAGGAACGCCGCGATGAATGCAGCGCCCGCGGCAATCACCAGCGCATAAGGAACACCGGCCAGGTGCAGCACCAGCCCCACCGCAGTGATCACGAAGCCGACACCCTGCGCAAAGGTCGGGGGAGTCGGGTCCTCGAGCTCGGTCGGCGCCGCAAGGCGCGGTCGAATGACGCTGCGGAAGATCGCTCCATAGGGGTGCCGCTTGATGCCGGCGAACGCGCCCCACGCGAACAGAGCGACGAGCGCCGCGAACAGGATCGTCGAGGCAAGCCACACACCGGCGAGGTTGAGGCCAATCACGACCAGCAGCAGCACGGCGGTGATGCCAGCGCCGAAGCGGGGGGAACGGGGGTCAATTCCGGCGGGTGCGGTCATTGTCGGGTCCTTACGAAACGGGAACGAGGATGCGGTCGAGCTCCGCGACGACCGTTTCGCGACGCGCAGCGCCGCCGATGCGGGCACGCACTGTGCCGCTCGCGTCGAGAATCAGCGTGGTCGGGGTCTGCAGAATGTTGTACTTGCTGGCCAGATCGCCGCGGTGGGTGACGTCGAGATCGACGTGGGTGAGGCCGTCCCGCTCGCTCGCGAGGGCATCCAACACGGTGTGGGTGGCACGGCACGGGCTGCAGACCTCGGTCGAGAACTGCAGCAGTGTCGCATCCGTGCCGAGCACGATGCCCGGCGGCAGGTCGACAGTCGCACTCAACTGCCGGGCGCGGCCGGTGAGGGCGCGGTGCAATAACCCGAGCAGGGTCGCGAGCAGCACGAGGCTGGTAATCACGACAAGGGGTAGCACCATCCCGCCAAATTACGTCTGATCTGCGGGTGGCGGCGTTCTGTGACGCACTATGACGGCGCCGGTCGGTATCGTGAGCACGTGCCTGACGAATCGAAAACGCCTGTCTTCCGCTCCGACATCACCGTGGAGCTTGTTCGATCCAACGCCACCGACGCCGACGTGCTCTTTGCGGCACGCGTGTCAACGCAGGGCGAGAAGACCCTCGAGGGTGCGCAAGACGAGAACCTCGACGCCTCGAAGTCCAAGGGCCTCATCAACTACCTCATGCGCGACCGTCACGGCTCGCCCTTCGAGCACAACTCGATGACCTTCTATGTGCAGGCGCCGATCTTCGTGTTCCGCGAATTCATGCGCCACCGCATCGCCTCGTACAACGAAGAAAGCGGACGCTACCGCGAGCTCAACCCGGTCTTCTATATTCCCGGCGCAGAGCGCAACCTCGTGCAGCAGGGCAAGCCCGGCGCCTACGACTTCGTACCCGGCACCCCGGAGCAGACTGCCCTCGCCCAAGGCGAGGCCCGTCGCGTCGCCACGGATGCCTTCGCCTCCTACCAGCGGATGCTCGACGCTGGCATCGCCCGCGAGGTCGCCCGCATCGTGCTACCCCTCAACATCTACTCGTCGATGTACGTGACCATGAACGCCCGCTCGCTGATGAACTTCCTCTCGCTGCGCACCAAGCGCGAGGGAACGCACTTCCCCTCCTTTCCGCAGCGCGAGATCGAGATGGCGGCAGAGCAGATGGAGAACTTCTGGGCCGAGCTCATGCCGGTGACCTACGAGTCCTTCAACGAGAACGGTCGGGTCTCCCCTTAACGATCGGTTTCCCGGTGGTCGAGCCCGCCTGAGGGCGAGTGCTCGGCCGCCACGCAAGGGCACGCTCTACTCCGTGACGGAGAGGCGGGCCGAGCGGCCGTTCGACCCACCGGTGCACCACAAATGCCGATACAGCCATGATCGCGATCACGAGCACGAGAGTCACGATTGGCGGCCAAGCAGCGGGCGCGAGGGTGATTAGCCACGCCCCAATCACGTCGTGCAGCAGGTACAGCGGGTAGGTGAGCGCACCAGCGACGGTCAGCCACCGCCAGTCGATGGCCGCGACCGGAGTGAGCGTCGCAATCATGAGCGTGACAAGGAAGGCGGTGAACACCGTCATCACAACGATGGGCTGCGCTGTGCCTGCTCCCGCGCCGCCTATCGCGTCCGCGAAGCGAAAAGACAGAGCCATGCTGTAGATCCAGTTCGCCGTGAGCAGTACGACCGGCACGGGCGAGAATCCATCTCGTCTCAGAAGGTAGACCAGCATTCCCATCACAAAGAAGGGTGCATACTGCGGGTCAAGAAGCGCCAGCAGGTGCGGATTGCCGCTGGCGAGCGCCAGGGCGCCAAGAGCAGGCCAGATCGCGCAGAGAATCAGTATTCGAGTGCGCGTGATGCCGACGATAAGCAGCAGCCCGAGCAGGGCGTAGAACTTCAGCTCAATGAACAGAGTCCAGTAGACCCCGTCGACGTGGGGAACCACGAAAGCCGTCTGCAGCATGGTGAGGTTATATAGGAAGCCCTCGATCCCGATGGATGACCACTGGGATCCAGCGAGCTGGAGACCCGTGAAAAATAACACGGCCGAGGATGCAATCACCCCGAGCCAGTAGGCGGGGTAGAGGCGTGCTATCCGAGAAGCGACGAACTGAGGCACGGTGCGCCCCCACGCGCTCATGAGTATCACGAATCCGCTGATCACAAAGAAGAGCTCGACTCCGAGCGATCCGTAGATGGTGACCGGCTGCAACCACGGGAATGCCCCTTCCGATCCTTCACGCCACGAGTGCGATCGGGCGCCGGTGTAGTGGTACAGCACGACCGAGAGCGCAGCGAAGAAACGCAAGCCGTCGATCACATGAAGTCGAGAGTGCGTGACCGGGGTGGTCTCTACCATCGCGCGGCCTCGGCCCGGTCAGGCAGGCCATCGGCGACTGGGTTCTCCAACTTGCAGTGGCGCACGAGCGCAGAGCCTACTAGCAGCGCACTCCGCTGGTCTGCTACCGGTACCCTGTAAAGGTGTCTACGCCTGATAACCCCTTTGGCCAGGTTCTTGTCGCGCTCGTGACTCCGTTCACCGCCGACGGAGAGGTCGACTGGTCTGACGTCGAGAAGCACATCGACGCGGTCATCACCGACGGAGCCGACGGCATCGTCGTCACCGGCACCACCGGCGAGACCAGCACGCTCACCGACCCAGAGAAGCTGCGCCTCGTCGAGGTAGCCAAGTCGGTGAGCAACGGACGGGCCAAGATCATCACCGGCGGCGGATCCAACGAGACCGCCCACGCCATCGAGCTCTACAAGGCGAGCGAGAAGGCTGGCGCCGACGCCGTCATGATCGTCACGCCGTACTACAACAAGCCAACGCAGGCCGGCGTGCTCACGCACTTCCGCATGATCGCGGACGCAACCGACCTTCCCGTCATCCTCTATGACATCCCGGGGCGCGCCGGAATCCCGATCAAGTACGAGACGATCCTGCGGGCGGCGAAGCACCCGAACATCCGTGCCATCAAAGACGCCAAGGGCGACTTCAGCGAGGTCAGCCGGGTGCTCAACCAGACCGAGCTGCTCTACTTCTCTGGCGATGACGCAAACGTGCTTCCGCACCTCAGCATTGGCGCGACCGGCCTTATCGGCGTGACGGCGAACATCGCCGCCGCCCCATACCGCGTCATCGTGGATGCCGTCAACGCCGGCGACCTCGCCACCGCCACCGCGGCGCACAAGCAGCTCGAACCGCTCGTGCGCGCCGTCATGACCCACGTGCCAGGCACGGTCGCGGCGAAGTACATCCTGCACGGCCTCGGGCGCATTGGCAGCCCGCGCGTGCGCCTTCCGCTGGTCGGACCCGAGGACTTCGAGGCCGCCCAGATCGAGGACGAGATCGCCCTGGTGGGCGAGATCCCGGGTCTCGACCTCACGAACTTCCGCCCGGACCGCAACGCGGCAGCCGGAGGCGCCTTGCCCAAGGTCGCCGGCACCACACGCTAAAAAAAGGACCAGATGCCCGTCACAATTAAAGAACCAGCCAAGCTCGCACCGGGAACCCTCCGCGTGATCCCGATCGGCGGCCTCGGCGAAATCGGTCGCAACATGACCTCGTACGAGATCGACGGCAAGATTCTCATCGTCGACTGCGGCGTGCTGTTTCCTGAGGAGCACCAGCCCGGTGTTGACCTGATCCTGCCCGACTTCTCGCCGATTCGGGACCGCCTCGACGACGTGCTCGGCGTGGTGCTCACGCACGGTCACGAGGACCACATCGGCGCGGTGCCCTACCTGCTCAAGCTGCGCCAGGACATCCCTCTGATCGGCTCGACCCTGACGCTTGCCCTCATCGAGGCGAAGCTCAAGGAGCACCGCATTCAGCCCTACACGCTCACGGTCGCAGCTGACCAGAAGGAGCAGTTCGGCCCCTTCGACCTCGAGTTCATCGCGGTCAACCACTCGATTCCCGACGCGCTTGCCGTCGCCATCAAGACCAAGGCCGGCGTCGTTCTGCACACCGGCGACTTCAAGATGGATCAGCTGCCGCTCGACGACCGCATCACCGACCTCCGCGCCTTCGCGCGTCTCGGCGAGGCTGGCGTCGACCTGTTCCTTCCCGACTCGACCAACGCCGACGTTCCGGGCTTCACGCCCAACGAGCGCGACATCGGCCCGGTGCTCGAGAGCGTCATCGCCAAGGCGAAGAAGCGTGTCATCGTCGCCAGCTTCTCGAGCCACGTGCACCGCGTACAGCAGGTGCTCGACGCCGCTGTCGCGAACAACCGCAAGGTTGTTCTCATGGGCCGTTCGATGGTGCGCAACATGGGCATCGCCAACGATCTCGGCTACCTGCACGTGCCCGACGGCGTGCTCGTCGACGTGAAGAAGGCCGCTGACTACCCCGACGACAAGCTGGTTTACATGTCGACGGGCAGCCAGGGTGAGCCCATGGCGGTGCTGTCGCGACTGGCGAACATGGAGCACCCGTCGATCACCGTGGGGGAGGGCGACACCGTCATCCTCGCCTCGTCGTTGATTCCCGGCAACGAGAACGCGGTCTACCGCGTCATCAACGGCCTTACCAAGCTCGGCGCCAACGTCGTGCACAAGGCCAACGCGAAGGTGCACGTCTCCGGCCACGCGGCCGCGGGTGAGCTGCTCTACTGCTACAACATCCTCAAGCCGAAGAATGTGCTTCCCGTGCACGGCGAGTACCGCCACCTGGTGGCGAACGCCAACCTGGCGATCCAGACCGGCGTGCCGGCCGAGAACACGATCATCGCCGAGGACGGCACCGTCATCGACCTCCGCGACGGCGTCGCCAAGGTCGTCGGCCAGCTCGACCTCGGATTCGTCTACGTCGACGGCTCCAGCGTCGGCGAGATCACGGATGCCGACCTCAAAGACCGCAGAATCCTCGCCGAAGAGGGCTTCATCTCCATCTTCGTCGCCATCGACGCGCAGACCGGCAAGGTCATCGTCGGCCCCGAGATCCAGGCCCGTGGTTTCGCCGAAGATGAGGCCGTATTCGATGACGTGCTGCCGCACGTGGTCAAGGCGCTCGAGGACGCTGCGGCGAACGGAACCCGCGACACTCACGCGTTCCAGCAGGTCATTCGCCGAACTGTTGGCCGCTGGGTGAACACAAAGCACCGTCGCAAGCCGATGATCATTCCGGTCGTCATCGAAGCGTGACCCGCTCGACTTGTGGCATGCCCCACAAACGGGGTGTACTGAATCAATGAGCAGAATTCGCGGTCTCGCCATCGCATCCGTCGTCGGAGTCGCGGGCTTGCTGTTTACGGGCTGCGACCAGTTCGACGAGCCGGCTCCGACGGCCGCTCCAATCGAGACGTCGACCCCGACGGAGACGGCGGAGGTGCCCGACCCCGCCAAGCCGCTGCTCGAGGAGCTCACTCTCAGCACCGAGGGTCTCGGCGAGCTGCAGATCGGGTCATTGCCGCCGACGGACAACCCCGCGCTGAACCTCGCGATCTTCGATGACGACGCCTGCGAGGCGGAAGGCCTGCCAGGCATTTGGAAGGCCACGTATCCCGACATCGACGAGGGCTACGGGCCGCTCGCGCCGTTCGCCATCGAGACCACTGTCGATGCGATCACTCGCATTGACGTCAACACCACCGAGATCTTCACCGACACCGGCATCCACATCGGTAGCAGCCTCGACGAGGTGCTCGGCGTCTACTCCGGCGGCCCAGATCAGGTGGTCAACCACGCGGATGTCAGTGACGTCTACGTGATCAAGGGCACCGACGGCCAGCTGCAGTTCGAGGTCGCGGTCGACCGCATCCCCGACTACTGGGACGCCTCGGTCATCGACACCGTGGTGTTCCTCAGCACGATCGACATCGACGACGAGCCGTTCGGGGTTGCCGCGACCGACAACGGCATCGGCGTCTGCAGCCACGCCTGAGCGTGCACAGCCTCTGACATGCACAGCTTCTGACATGCACAGTGACTTTCGCCTGCGCGGCGCCGACGCCTTCGACCTGCCCTTTCTCGAGCAGGTCTTTGTAATCGCTGCCGACTGGAACCCAGATAGTGCGCAGGGCGCAGAGCACTGGATGGCCGACCCCACCCTCGAAAAGTACCTCGGCACTTGGCGCGACGGCAGCGACTTCGGCTTCGTCGTTGAGGCAGAGATCGAGCCCCTCGGCGCCGTGTGGGCGCGCTACTTCGAGCCCGGCGACGGCAGCTACGGTTTCGTCGACGAGCAGACGCCCGAGCTCACCCTCGGCGTGCGCGAGGGTTTTCGCGGTGAGGGCATCGGCCGCGTGTTGCTGAAGGCGGCCCAGGATGCAGCGCGGGGTCGACTCAGCCTGTCGGTCGAGGACGGCAACAGCGCCATCCGGCTGTATGAGTCCATGGGTTTCGTGCCGGTGGGTCGCGTCGGCAACTCGACGACGATGCTCTGGGCGCCCTAGCTAGTCGCGCTTGTCGCGCACCTCTGCACGCTTCGCTGCATAGCGACGGGTCTCGGTCGCAGCGACGGCGACCGCGATCGCGACGACAATGCCGAGGGCGATGAGCGGGTGCACGATCGCTCCGACAGGCAGCAGGGCGAGCAGTAGGGTGCCGCCAGTGAGGCGCCAGACCTTCCACTTTCCGGCGACGCGTTTCCAGAAAACCGCGTGTCCGGCTAGGTAGAGCGATGTGCCGCCGAAAAGTGCGCACGCGCCGAACCAACCGAGCGGCTCGTGCTCGTCGACGTGCGAGATGACGCTCTCGACGCCGAGGGCACTGATGACGATGCCGGCGACGAGCAGAAGGTGCGTATATGTGTAGGCCTCCGTTGCCATGTCCGCGCGGCGCTCGCCCTTCTGCTCGGCGAGCAGGTGCTCAGCGGCGATGGCGGTCACGTCGAAGTAGAGCCACCACAGCGAGATGGTGAGTGTGATGGCAAGCACCGACCCGACGAGCAGGGGCACGCTGATCGCCTCGTGCGCTGCCCCAACGCCGATCGAGACGATCGACTCGCCGAGGGCGAGGATGATGATGAGCCCGTGCCGCTCCGCCCAGTGGGCGGCCGACTGGATGCGCCAGCTGCCACCGCGCGACGTCACGAAGGTGAGCACCATGTCGGTGACGATCGCGCCGAGCCAGATCCAGGTCTGCAGCTCACCCCCGATGAGGGCTCCGATCACGAGCGCGACCGCGCCGATCATGAGGGCGCCACCCGTGCGCAGCACCTGACGCCGCAGCGCCGGATCCTCGCCGGCGGCGATGAAGTACAGGGTCAGGTGAATGAGACGGATGACGACATACGCCACCACGAACACAATCGGTCCATAAAGGCCGCCGTCCATGTCGTGGTACGCCTCCGGAATGACCAGCGCCACGACGAACATGGCGATCATGGCAAGGGACATGCCGAGGCGCATCACACCCTCGTCGACGTGTGTCTGGTTGGCGAGCCAGCCGTAGGAGCCCCATCCCCACCACAGGTAGCTGAGCACGAGCAGCGCCTGCAGCACGCCGAGTGCGGTGTGAGTTTCGGCCATGTACTCCGTCACCTGTGTGAAGGCGAAGACGAAGACCAGGTCGAAGAGCAGCTCGAAGGTCGTGACGCGATGGCCCTCGTTTGCCGTCTTGGGGCGGGGAAAGAAGATGCGCACGACGTCGGTCATGCAGCACACTTTAGCGATGCCTGCCGCCGCCGCCGACCGCCATGAGCGACTACCTAGGATGTCGCATCCTGGTCTGCCATACTTCGGAAATGAGAAGAACTCCGGCACTAATCGGAGCGGCATTGTGTCTGGCTATCACGGGGTGCACGCCGAATGCCCCGATCGCCAGCCCGGAGCCGACGATTGTGCAGTCAGCCAACCCGGCGCCCACCCCGTCCCAAGTCCCCTCGGCCACAAAGCCTGCTATCGGGGATCTCGTGGTCTACCCGGGCGGTATCGACTACGTCAAGGTGGGTGTGGTGGTAGAGGAGCGTCCTGAGGCAACTGCCATCGTGCAGTACAACACGACACCGTGCTTCCCGGATGACCCGAACCTGGTCACTGGGTGGGAGGCGTCCTATGCGAGTGAACCCTTTAGCCTTGTGAGCAATCCTGACGGCACTGTGCGCGGCATCCTCGTCTTCGACCCGGCCATCAACTCGGATCACGGTTTCCACGTTGGCTCATCGGGTAGTGACATCGCCGCCGGCTACGGATCTGAGATCGTGCTGGACTCGACTGGCTTCACTGATCTCTACACGGCCAGCGGACCAGAGGGACTGCTCGTCTACGAGCTTGCGACTGATCGGGACAGCGAGATGTCCGGCAAAGTGCCGGGTACCGTGATGTGGATGCTCATCCTCGGACCGGGGTCGACGCCGTTCTCTGTCTACCGCGCTGGCTACGGCACGTGTGCGTAGCCATGGGGCTAGCTGACTGAAAGAGAGCGATGGACGCGCCTCGCGCCGGACACGCTAGCTCGCTAACCGGGTTGCGCCGGTGGTCGAAGGTACCGTGAGGGTATGGCTACGAGCACCCGGGGAACGTCGACGCGTTCACGCACGACCACCACCCGCGCGCGCACTACGCCGGCCCGAAACGCGCCGACGAAGAAGCTGCCCGTCGCCAAGACCCCACCGCCGAGCGAGCCGGGTCTGCTCAGCGTCGCCTGGCTCGGTCTCGCCCACGTCGTCGGTGGCGCAGCGCGCCTGCTCGGCAAAGAGACTCTCGCCAAGGACGAGCGCCGTGACGGCGTTCCATTCCTCATCTTCTTGCTGGCGATCGCCGGTGCGGTTGTCGAGTGGTTCCTTCCGAATGACGCGGTGGCTGTCGCACTCGACGCGTACACCTTCGGCGGGCTGTTCGGTCGGGTCGCGTATGCGCTGCCGGTCATCATGCTGGTGTTTGCCGTGTGGCTGTTCCGGCATCCAGCCAGCGTGCACGACAACACCCGCATGGGCATCGGCGTCGGCCTGCTGCTCGCCACGATCTCTGGCCTCTGCCACATCTTCGGTGGCCAGCCGAAGCCCGCAGACGGCATGGAGGTGCTCGCGCGCGCCGGTGGAGTGATCGGATGGCTCATCACCTGGCCGTTCACCGCGGCCAACGGCGCGTGGGTCGCAGTTCCGTTCATGATCGCGCTCGCCGCGCTCTCGCTCTTCATCATCACCAAGACGCCGCCGAACCGCATCGGCGCTCGCCTGCGCGAGCTGTATGCCTACCTCTTCGGCACGACTCTCGCCGAGCCGGCGCCGAAGGGTGAGACCGCCCCGCTCGAGTTCGGCGACATGAGCGACCTCGGGCTCGGCACAGAAGACGAGGCGAGCCTGCCCTGGTGGCGTCGCAGCAAGGCCCGCGAGGGCGAGAAGGCCTTCGACAGCCCGGTCATCGCCCGTGACCTTACCCAGGCCATCGAGCCGGCGCTCATTGACGACCGCCCGTCGAGCGGGCTCAACGAGACCGCCGACTTCGGCATCGAGCTGCTCGAAGACCTGCTGCGCGCCGAGAATGCCGTCAAGCGCTTCACCGGCGAGATCGAGCCGACCGGCGCGACCGGACTTCGGGAGGACGGCCCCGTCGGCGTGCTGCCCGGATTCCACACCACGGCGAGTGAGAAGGGAACGGCCGGCGAGTTCGAGGAGGCCGCACCCGCCCCTGTGGTTGCGCCGAAGCCGAAGGCCAGCGGTCCGTACCGGCTGCCCGCCGCATCCGCTCTCGTCGCAGGAACGCCGCCCAAGGCGCGCTCCGCGGCCAACGACGAGGTCGTCGCCGCCATCACAGAGGTGCTCACGCAGTTTCAGGTGGATGCCTCCGTCACCGGCTTCAGCCGCGGCCCCTCTGTCACGCGCTACGAGCTCGAGCTCGGCCCGGGCGTCAAGGTCGAGCGGGTTACCGCGCTCGCCAAGAACATCAGCTACGCAGTCGCCTCGAACGAGGTGAACATCCTCTCGCCGATTCCGGGCAAGAGCGCTATCGGTGTCGAGATTCCCAACAAGGACCGCGAGATCGTCTCGCTCGGCGACGTGCTGCGCAGCGGCGCAAGCACCAAGAGCACCCACCCGATGACCATCGGACTCGGCAAGGATGTCGAGGGCGGATTCGTCGTCGCCAACCTCGCCAAGATGCCCCACCTGCTCGTCGCGGGCTCGACCGGCTCAGGCAAGTCCAGCTTCGTCAACTCGATGATCACCTCGGTGCTCATGCGCGCGACGCCCGCCGAGGTGCGCATGGTGCTCATCGACCCGAAGCGGGTCGAGCTCTCGATCTACGCGGGTGTGCCGCACCTCATCACGCCGATCATCACCAACCCGAAGAAGGCCGCTGAGGCGCTCGCCTGGGTCGTCAAAGAGATGGACATGCGCTACGACGACCTCGCGTCGTTCGGCTTCCGTCACATCGACGACTTCAACCGCGCCGTGCTGGCCAACGAGATCGTGCTGCCGGTGGGCAGCGAGCGCAAGCTCTCGCCCTACCCATACCTGCTCGTCGTCGTTGACGAGCTCGCCGACCTCATGATGGTCGCGCCGCGTGACGTTGAGGACTCGATCGTGCGCATCACGCAGTTGGCGCGTGCGAGCGGCATCCACCTCGTGCTCGCGACGCAGCGCCCGTCCGTCGATGTTGTCACCGGACTCATCAAGGCGAACGTGCCGTCGCGCCTCGCCTTCGCGGTGTCGTCGATGACCGACTCGCGGGTGATTCTCGACCAGCCGGGCGCCGACAAGCTCATCGGCCAGGGCGACGCGCTGTTTCTTCCCATGGGCGCCTCCAAGGCCATCCGCGTGCAGGGCGCGTGGGTGAGTGAGGAAGAGGTCAACGCGGTCGTTCAGCACGTGATCGCGCAGGCGCGCCCCGAGTATCGCGAAGACGTGGCCGTTGTGGCAGAGAAAAAGAACATCGACGCCGACATCGGTGACGATCTCGAGCTGCTGCTCGCGGCGACCGAGCTCATCGTCAGCACCCAGTTCGGCTCGACGAGCATGCTGCAGCGCAAGCTGCGGGTGGGGTTCGCCAAGGCCGGCCGCTTGATGGACCTGCTCGAGAGCCGCGAGGTCGTCGGCCCCTCCGAGGGCTCGAAGGCGCGCGACGTGCTCGTCACGCCCGACCAGCTGCCCGCCGTGCTCGCCCGTCTGCGCGGCGGAGACGTGCCCGTCGCCGTCGATCAGGTTGCCGCCTCCCTCGATGGCTACGATGAGGTCGAGGTCTCTGATGAGGATGCCTGGAACCTGACCGACCGGGAGTAGCACGTGACCACTGGCCGCATCATCAGCCGAGGCGAGACACCGGCCAGCAACGCGAACATCGCGAACATCATCACGGTCGTGCGCATTCTGCTCGCCCCGCTGTTCGTCTGGATGCTGCTGGCCGACAACGGAGAGCTCGGCGCGCTGCGCTACGCCGCCGCAGCTCTCTTCGTCTTCGCGATCGTCACGGATGCGCTCGACGGCTACCTCGCCCGCAGCCGCAACCTCGTGACAGACCTCGGCAAGATCCTCGACCCGATCGCCGACAAGGTGCTCGTCGGCGCGGCTCTCGTCGCTCTGTCGATTCTCGGCGAGCTGTGGTGGTGGGTGACCATCGTTATTCTCGTGCGGGAGTTCGGCATCACGGTCTACCGTTTCATCGCGCTGCGCGACCGCGTTATCGCGGCCGACTGGGCAGGAAAGCTCAAGACGATCGCCCAGGCCGTCGGCGTCTCGCTGCTGCTTTTTCCGTTCTGGGTGGCGCTCGGCGAGTGGTACCACTGGCTCGGCGTCATCGTCATCGGCATCGCTCTCGCACTGACGATCTACAGCGGCATCGAGTTCTTCGTGAAGGCCTCGCGCAGTGACCGACGCGGCGACTGAGGTCATCGAGCGGCTCGTTGAGCGCGGGCTGACGATCGCCGTGGCTGAGTCGCTCACCGGCGGCCAACTGGTGGCTAGCCTCGTTGACGTGCCGGGGGCATCCGCCACTGTTGTCGGGGGAGTGGTCGCCTACAACACAGCCATAAAGCACAGCGTGCTGGGCGTCTCTGCCCCGCTGCTGGCCGAGAAGGGCGCGGTCGACCCCGAAGTCGCTCGGCAGATGGCGAGCGGTGTGCGGGCCGCTCTGGCCGTCGACGGCAGACCAGCGGATGTCGGCATAGCCACCACGGGCGTCGCCGGCCCCGACCCCCAAGACGGCAAGCCCGTCGGCACCGTGTACCTCGGCCTCGCGATGGAGGGCCGCGTCGAGTCCCACGCGCTAACCCTCAGCGGCTCGCGGTCAGAGATTCGCACAGCTACCGTGCAGCACGCACTGGCTACCCTTCTTGCTGAGCTCTACGAACAACGGGAATAGGGCGAGTTTCTATCTCGTTACAAGTAGTGATTTCACAACAGAAACAAAGAGTGCACTGGTTAGAGTTTTCGAAACGAATGGTTTAGCGTTGCTTCTCCACTCGATCAATTGACTAGGGCAAGTCTTAAGAAGGAGGTCCCAATGATTCTGGTTCGTCAAGAAATCGGTGACGTGCTCCGCGACTTCCGCTTGCAGAAGGGCCGCACCCTGCGACAGGTTGCGAGCAAGGCGAGCGTCGCCCTCGGGTACCTCAGTGAGGTAGAGCGCGGTCAGAAAGAGGCCAGCTCAGAGATTCTCGCGTCGGTCGCTGATGCGCTCGACACCCCAATCTCCGTCATCATGCGTGAGGTGGGCGACCGTCTCGCGGTGATCGAGGGACTCAACGCGATTCCCGACACCCTGCCTGACGAGTTCATCGCAGAGTTCGACAACGACCTCGTATCGCGCTAGTTCGCGATTCACGCAAACGCCCCGGCTGCCACTGGCACCGGGGCGTTTGCCGTTTCAGGCGCGGATGCCGACCAGCAGCTGCTGCACCGTCGCGCGCGCGAGAAAGTCGAGCTGCTCGTCTGGAGCGTGCTTGAAGGCCGGGGTTTCGAGCACGATATTTGTGAAACCGTGCGAGAGGCTCCAGTAGGCCAAGGTGGCGAGGTCGGGGTTGGTCGTTGCCGCGAGGTCGATGCCGCGCCGTGAGACTAAGAAGTCGGTGACGAGCTGCTGCGATGCCAACTGCACGTCTTTGAGAGGGTCGGGTTCGCCATCCGGCATGCACAGTTCACGGCGCCACATGAAGCTGAACTCCGCGCGGCGTGCGGTAGCGAAGCGGAGGTAATCGACCGCGAGCCCCTCGAGGGTCTCGCCAAGATCGCCGCCCGCGGCGATGCGCTCGGTCTGCAGTTGCTGAAGGTCGAGGAAGGCCTGCACGGCGAGGGCGCGCAGCAGGTCGTTCTTGTCGGCGAAGTGGTGGTACGCGGCGGTGTGGCTCACGCCGGCGCGCCGAGCCACCTCACGCAGCGTGATGCTGTCGGCGCCGAGCTCGGTGGCGAGGTCGCGGGCAGCCCCGAGCAGCGCGCTGCGCAGGTTTCCGTGGTGATACGGATGCTTGCCGACCGGTGAACTTGACATCGGAAAGATTCTCTCATAACTTGCCACTGGTAAGTATTTAACCAACGGTAAATTAGTGGAGGGCAATCTCGTGAATCATCGTTCGGCCGCCGTCGTGGCCATCATCTTCGGACTTCTCATGTTCGTGCCTGCGATCGTGCTTGGCGCGGCAATCAACTGGCCCGCGAGCCTCAGCGAGCCCGGGTCGGTCATGATGCCGCTGCTCGTGCAGAACGCCGCGGCCGTGCAGGCCGGCTACCTTGTCTATCTCGTTTACAGCCTGCTGTTTCTTCCAGCGATCGTGCTGCTCGGCCGCGTCGCCGGCGACTCCTGGCTGGTGCGGGTCGCCATCGCCGCCGCGGCGGTCTCTGCTCTGGCCCGCGCCATTGGAATCGTGCGCTGGCTGACCGTGCTGCCAGAGCTCGCGGCGGCCGACGGCTCGCCAGAGCTCTTCGACGCGATCAACTCGTACGGTGGTGCAATCGGCGAACTGCTCGGCGTCAGCCTGTTCGGTGCTGCGGCCCTCGCCCTTGTCGTCATCGCGCTTCGAGACGCCCTGCCGCGCTGGGTCATCACCTTCGGCCTTGTGGCCGCGGCCGGCCTCGTGCTGCCGTGGATCGAGGTCTTCGGTGTTGATCTTGGCCCGATCATCAGTGTGAGCGTCGCTCTGCTGCAGTTCTGGTTCATCGCCGTCGGCATCGTGCTCGCCGTGAAGTCTCGGGCAGCACGGTGAGCGCGCTGCACGTAGTCTTCGGCTCCGGACCGCTGGGCACGGGCGTCGCGACACAGCTGGCTGAACGCGGCGAGCGTGTGCGCGTGGTGAATCGCAGCGGTGTGACGCGCGTCGTTGGCGCGGAGGTGACGCGTGGCGATGTCGCCGACCCGGCGTTTGCTGTTGAGGCGGCGGCAGGGGCATCCGTCGTCTATCAGTGCGCCCAGCCGGCCTACCATCGCTGGCCAAAGGAGTTCGCGGCATTTCAGCAGAGCATCGTGGATGCCGCAGCAGCCGCCAACGCCCGCCTCGTCATCGCCGACAACCTCTACGCCTACGGCGACCCGCGAGGCGAGGTGATCACCGACTCGTCCCCACGCTCGGCAACCACCGTCAAGGGCGTGCTGCGTCGGCAGATGGCCGACGCGGCGCTGGCCGACCCGAGGCTCGAGGTCACGCTGTCTCGGCCCTCGAACTACATCGGGCCTGGCTACGACATCTTCGGCAACCAGGTGGTGCGGCCGGCCTTGCGAGGCAAGTCGATGCAGTTTCTCGGCCGCATGAATCTCGCGCACAGCTTCAGCTATGTGCCTGACAGTGCTGCAGCAATGGTTGCCCTCGCCGACAGTGAGCGGTCGTGGGGGAGAGGCTGGATCACACCCGTGCTCGCCCCGATCACGCAGGGCGAGCTCGCTGCCCGCGTGTGGGCGGCAGCGGGGGCGACGGGAGAACCACGAGTCAGCACGTTCAGCCGCGGTGGAGCCAGGTTGCTCGGCACGTTCGTGCCCGATCTCGGCGCCCTCGTCGAGCTGTGGTTCGAGTGGGACGCCCCGTACATCGTCGATGCGAGCGAGTTTGAGCGCGAGTTCGGGCTGACGGCCACGCCGATCGAGAAGGTGATCGACGAGACCGTCGGGTGGTACCGGCGAAACTAGAAGTCGAAGACGTAGGTCGTCAGCTCGAGGTAGGGGATGCCCTCGAACTCGGCTGGCGCCTCGTCGCCGTAGGCCTCGTTGTAGAGGTACATCGACATGCCGTAGCCGTCACCGTCGCAGTTGTAGCCGATGAGATTCTCATAGACCGCGGGTTCGTCGCAGGTGTAGCCCTGCGCTTCGTAGGCTTCGTAGATCGCCGCGGCGTTCTCCTCTGTGCCCTCGTAGAAGACGATCTGGATCACGTCGCTCGAGAACTCGGGAGGGTCGACCACCTGGTAGCCGCACGTGGCATCCACGGTCGAGCTGAGCGGAATCGGGTCGGCCGGGTCGTCGAGATTCGCGATCTCATCGACCGGAATCTCGAAGATGCGGGTGACGTAGTCGAGGTGCACCGAGTCGCAGAGCGGCACGTCGCCGGCGGCGACCACAGGCTCGTCATCGGCAGGTTCCTCCTCCTCGTCTTCGTCTTCGTCGTCATCACGGTCAGAGGCATCGTTGGTCGTCGTCGCGCTGCTGTTGACATAGTCGATGATCGCGCGCGCACCGAACACTCCAGCGACGCCAACGGCAACGACCACGACCGCCGTGAGCACCGCGATGAGGGCAACACCCATCTTCTTCTTGGGCTCCGGAGCGGGCTGGTAAGCCGCGTAGAGCGACGGGTCGGGCTGGCCGGCCTGCTGCTGCTCCGGGGGAGCGACGGCGGCCACGAAGGCGGGGGCGGGGGTGGCTGGCGGAACGTCCGGCGGGAGCACCGCGGCGGGCGACGCGGCGGCTGGCACCTGCGCGATGGCGAGCGTGGTTGGAGTGGCGTCTACCTCGGCGACTGGCGGCACGATTGCGGCGGCGGCCACGGCATCCGGCCTCGATCGCGCGGAGTCCCCGTCAATCACCGGCAGTTCGATCGGCGTCTCGGCAAGGCCAAGCTGCCGCTGCACTGACTGCAGCGCCTGCGCGACCTCGAGTGCGGACTGGAAGCGATCGGATGGCTGGGTCGCCATCGCTTTCTTCATCACGGCCATGAGACTGGGCGCCTCTGCCTCGCGCTTCGGGGCCGTGATCTCACCCCGCTCGATGCGGCGGCTCAGCTGCACTGCGGCGTTGCTCGCGTTCTCGAGTTCGAAGGGGGTGTGGCCCTCGAGCAGGCTGTAGAGCGTCGCGCCGAGCGAGAAGACGTCGCTGCGTACGTCGCTGATCGGTTCGTCGAGGAAGGCCTCCGGCGGCGCCCACGGCACGCTCATGCCATGCGTCGTGCCATTGGTGGTTGAGGTCTTGGTGAGGTCGTCGCCCTGGAACATCGTGGCTTCAGATACGCCGTCATCGCCGACCGAGATTCCGAAGTCGGTGAGAACGGGCGAGCCGTAGTCGGTAATGAGAATGTTGGCGGGCTTGACGTCGCGGTGGATGATTCCGAGGCGGTGAGCGGCCTCGAGCGCCGACGACATGCGCACGCCGATGTTGAGCACGTCGGCGGGGCTCATCGGTGAAGTGCGGTAGGTGCTGCCGAGGCTGCCGCCGGAGCAGAACTCCATGACGAGGTACGGGGCACCAGCCTCGGTGATGTCGGCGGAGTAGATGGTGGCGATGGCCGGGTGGCTCGAGAGCTGGGCCATGAGGTTCGCCTCGGCGACGAACTGGCGACGGGTCTGCCGATCGAGGGTCTCGACGTGCAGCACCTTGACCGCGACCTTTCGGCGTGGGAGCTTCTGCTGGTAGAGCAGCACGTCACTGAAGCCACCGGTGCCGAGCGCCTTGATGTACTCGAAGCCTGCGATTACGGGCGCGTCTTTCGAGCCGTCGGCTGCCATCGAGTGAATCCTCCTGATCGGGGTGTGCTGGTCTAACACTAGCGATCCTCAGCATCGTTCCACCCCAGAAGTAGGGGGATGTCTGTCACCTAGGCTGAACACGTGCGTTTGAGCGAATTCTGGCTGGCCATGGCCGACGAGTTCGGCGAGGCCTATGCCCGCGTGCTCGCGCACGATCTGGTGCTCTCGTCGGCTGGCGGGCTCACAGCGGAGCAGGCGCTTAAGGCCGGTGTTCCCGCCCGGCGCGTGTGGCTCGCCATCTGCGAGGCCCAGGATGTGCCTGAAAGCCGGCGCTACGGCGTTGGGCAGCGGGAGCCAAAGAAATAGCGCGTGTCGCTATCGAACATCCGTTCGATTGTGGATAGTCTTCCTCCATAGCGTCTTTCGAAGACGAGTTGTCCACCGTTAGGCCCGTCGGTCCGCCGCAATGTCGGATCCCGAGCGTACGGTGGCAACACCAGCCTTTGTCGGGAGGCTACGGACCTTGCACCACCGGTCCATAGCGAAACGACAGCCTATGGGCAGCAATCTACGAATCCTTAAGGGAGAGCAACATGGCTTCAGCAGCAGACCGCGAGAAAGCACTCGACACCGCACTCGCACAGATCGACCGCCAATTCGGCAAGGGCTCCGTCATGCGCCTCGGCAGTGACGACCGTGCCCCTGTCGCCGTGATCCCCACGGGTTCGATTGCATTGGATGTCGCCCTCGGCATAGGCGGGCTGCCTCGCGGCCGCATCGTCGAGATCTACGGCCCCGAGTCCTCGGGTAAGACGACCCTCACGCTGCACGCGATCGCCAACGCCCAGCGCAATGGCGGCATCGCTGCCTTCATCGACGCGGAGCACGCGCTCGATCCTGAATATGCGAAGGCATTGGGTGTTGATATCGATGCCCTTCTCGTATCGCAGCCCGACACGGGTGAGCAGGCTCTCGAGATCGCCGACATGCTCGTGCGCTCCGGCTCCATCGACCTCATCGTCATCGACTCGGTTGCTGCACTGGTGCCCCGAGCCGAAATCGAGGGCGAGATGGGTGACTCGCACGTCGGCCTCCAGGCTCGTCTGATGTCGCAGGCGCTGCGCAAGCTCACCGGTGGCCTCAGCACGACGAACACGACGATGATCTTCATCAACCAGCTGCGCGAGAAGATCGGTGTCTTCTTCGGCAGCCCCGAGACCACCGCCGGTGGTAAGGCACTCAAGTTCTACGCCTCGGTGCGCCTCGACATCCGTCGCATCGAGACTCTTAAAGACGGCACTGAGGCAGTCGGTAACCGCACCCGCGTCAAGGTCGTCAAGAACAAGATGGCGCCGCCCTTCAAGCAGGCGGAGTTCGACATTCTCTACGGTGTCGGCATCAGCCGCGAGGGCAGCCTCATCGACTTCGGCGTCGAGCACGAGATCGTGCGCAAGTCCGGAGCCTGGTACACCTACGAGGGTGACCAGCTCGGCCAGGGCAAGGAGAACTCGCGCAACTTCCTGCTCGAGAACCCTGCAATTGCCCTAGACATCGAGACCAGAATCATGGCGAAGCTCGGCGTCGGGCCCGAGGCGAAGGCCGCGAAGATCGCGGCTGCGGCCGCAGCGCTCGCTGCTGCGCCCGTTGAGGTTGCCGCAGAGCCCACCCTGCCCGTTGAGAAGACCCCGGCCGCCGGTCGGCGTGCTGCCGCAGCTGCGGCAGCCGAGTCTTTCCCCGCAGCGGTAGGCGAGTAGTCGCATGACGCAGCAGGAGCACATCGCACCGGTCACGTACCTTTTTGGTGCTCCTGCTGCGTCGCCCAACCCGGTGCTTGAGGTGCCTTCGGTGCTTGAGGTGCCGTCGGTGCGTGAGCCCGCCGAGACCACCCGGGCACCCCGGGTTCAGTTCGAGGAGAAGCCCGAGGTCTCGACGAGCTCGACACCAGAGAAGAAGTCGAACCGCACTGAGAACGTCGCCATGCACGCACTCACCAGGCGCGGCATGTCGGTCGCCGAGATGACGAAGCTGCTCGAGAACCGTGAGATCGAGCCCGACGACATCGAGGCAGAGATCGCGCGACTCGAGGGCGTCGGGCTGCTTGACGACTCGGCACTCGCCGAAACGCTCGTGCGCACCCTTCAGGAGCGCAAGGGCTTGGGCCGCTCCGCCATCTCGGCCGAACTGCGTCGCCGCAAGGTCGATCAGGTTGCGATTGAAGAAGCGCTCGGCTCCATTGACACTGATGACGAGCTGCAGCGGGCTATCGAGGTCGCGGTCAAGCGCGCGGGCCAGCTGAGCAGCTACGACCAGGCAACGGCCAAGCGCCGCCTCGGTGCGTACCTGCAGCGCCGTGGCTACTCCGGCAGCGTGTTCAGCGCCGCGATGGAGGCGGCGCTCTCGCCATCCCGCGGCGGCGGAGTGCAGTTCCGCTAAGCCGTCTTTCTGCAGTGCGGCTCTGATCGCAGTCAGGTTCTGATCGCAGTCGGGCTCTGATCGTCCGTGAGTGGGCGATTGGTTGGCGTGTGAGTGCAGACAGGGCGCTCCTGAATGCTGGGCACTCCTGAAAATACGGAACTCTCGTACTGGCTCCGTGTTTTCAGGAGTGTGTTTGGAGCCGTGAGAGTGCCGATCGCGATCGGCTAGATCACTGAAACAAGAGCTTTAGACTGGTAGAACCATGACTTTGCTTGCCCCATCCCCGGCCGCGACCGACAGCCGCGCCCGCACCTACGAGGTGCGCACCTTCGGCTGCCAGATGAACGTGCACGACTCCGAGCGGCTCAGCGGCTCCCTCGAGGCGGCCGGCTACATCCGTGCTCTCGACGGCGAACAGGCAGATGTCGTCGTTATCAACACGTGCGCGGTGCGCGAGAACGCTGACAACAAGCTCTACGGCAACCTCGGCATTCTCGGCACGCGTAAGAAGAAGCACGAGGGAATGCAGATTGCCGTCGGCGGCTGCCTCGCCCAGAAGGACAAGAACGTCATCCTTGAGAAGGCGCCGTGGGTCGACGTCGTCTTCGGCACCCACAACATGGGCTCGCTTCCCACCCTGCTCGAGCGCGCGCGGCACAACGGCGAGGCGCAGCTCGAGATTCTCGAGTCGCTCGACGTGTTCCCGTCGACGCTGCCAACGAAGCGCGAGTCCACGTACAGCGGCTGGGTGTCCATCTCGGTGGGCTGCAACAACACCTGCACCTTCTGCATCGTGCCCGCCCTGCGTGGCAAGGAGAAGGATCGCCGACCCGGCGACATCCTCGCCGAGATTCAGGCCCTCGTCGACGACGGCGCCATCGAGGTCACCCTGCTCGGGCAGAACGTCAACTCCTACGGTGTCGAGTTCGGCGACCGCCAGGCCTTCAGCAAGCTGCTGCGTGCGGCCGGGCAGATCGAGGGGCTCGAGCGCATCCGCTTCACCAGCCCGCACCCGGCGGCGTTCACCGACGACGTCATCGACGCGATGGCAGAGACACCCGCGGTGATGCCGCAGTTGCACATGCCGCTGCAGTCGGGATCCGATCGCATTCTCAAAGAGATGCGGCGCAGCTACCGCTCCGAGAAGTTCCTCGGCATTCTCGATCGAGTTCGCGCGCAGATTCCGAACGCGGCGATCACGACCGACATCATCGTCGGATTTCCGGGGGAGACCGAAGAGGACTTCCAAGAGACCCTGCGCGTCGTTGAGGCGGCACGTTTCGCCTCGGCCTACACATTCCAGTACTCCATCCGCCCGGGCACGCCTGCGGCAACCATGGCTGATCAGGTGCCCAAGGAGGTCGTGCAGGAGCGCTACGAGCGTCTCGCCCTGCTGCAGGACCACATCACGCGCGAAGAGAACGAGAAGCTCGTCGGCCAGACCGTCGAGGTGCTCGTTGGCGCTGAGAAGGGGCGCAAGGGTGACCGCTGGAGCGGCCGCGCTGAAGACTCCCGTCTCGTGCACTTCGACCTCGGTACCGAGGCGCCGCGCCCCGGCGATGTTGTGACCGTGCGGATTCTCGAGGCCTCGACCTTCCACCTCGTCGCGGGCGAGCCGCTCGCGGTGCGCCGCACCCGCTCGGGTGACGCGTGGGACCGCGCCGAGGCTGAGTCGTGCGCCGTGCCGTCGGCGTCTCCGTCAAAGCCGGGCAGCGCCTCACTGGGCATGCCCACGCTGCGTGTCGCAACGATCCCGATTTACGACGTCACCGACTCAGAGCGCTAGGGCTGACACAAGCGTGATCGTCGCTGTCGTCGGAGCCACGGGCACCGGCAAGTCTGCGCTGTCCCTCGATCTCGCTGAGCGCCTGGGCGCCTCCGGTCGGCAAGCAGAGATTGTCAATGCCGACGCCATGCAGCTCTACCGCGGCATGGACATCGGCACCGCCAAACTGCCGCTAGCCGACCGTCGCGGAATAGCGCACCACCTGCTCGACGTGCTCGACGTGGCCGAAGAGGCATCCGTCGCGGATTACCAGACGGATGCCCGCGCGGCGATCGACGAGATCCTCGCCCGCGGCCGCGTGCCGATCCTCGTGGGAGGCTCGGGGCTCTACGTCTCGAGCGTGATCTATGACTTTCAATTTCCGGGTACGGATCCGGTCGCGCGCGAACGTCTGGAGGCCGAGCTGTCGCAGCGCGGCCCCGGCCTGCTGTTCCAGCGGCTGGCCGAACTCGACCCGGCCGCGGCGGCGTCAATCGGGCCGAGCAACGGGCGGCGCATCGTACGGGCGTTGGAGGTGATCGAGCTCACGGGCCAGCCGTTCGGGTCGGGACTGCCGAGCGAGAACGCGTTCTGGCGGCCGACAAGCATCATCGGTTTGCAGTCGCCGAGGGAGCTGCTCGTGCACCGGCTCGATGCTCGGGTGGAGGCGATGTGGGCTGACGGACTGGTTGCCGAGGCGCAGGGTCTCGGCACGCTCGGGGTGACCGCGGCGCGCGCCATCGGCTACGCCCAGGCCCTCGACCAGCTGTCGGGCGAGCTCACCGAGCGCGAGGCGATCGAGCAGGCGCAGGCTCTGACCCGCCGGTACGCCCGCCGCCAGGTGGGGTGGTTTCGCCGCTACCCGGGGGTCTGCTGGCTCGATGCGGATGACCCCGCACGCCTGATGACCGCGATGGACGCGATAGCGACCAGAGCCGCCGAGACTCCGAGCGCGTAGTCGGCACCGAGCACACCGAAGGCGAGGGCGCCGATGCCGAGGCCGGTGTCGTAGGCGATGTTCCAGATGGCGCTGGAGGCGCCGTATCCACCCGGTCCGGTGCTCTCGAACATGAGGTGCAGCGAGGTGTTCTGCAGAACGCCGAAGCCGAGGCCGAACAGGCCAGCCCCGACAATGACGAGGGATGGCGCGAACAGCACCACGAGTAGCCCCACCACCATGACCGCGATCGACGGCACCAGCAGCGCCCGTGAATCGCGGCGGTCTGCGTAGCGCCCGGCGAGCCAGCGAGTCACGGTCGCGGTGAGCTGGTTGACGAGCAGGGCGAGCGCGGCGATGCCGCTGGTGAAGGCGCCGCCGGCGGCGATCGGCAGGTAGGTGATGAGCAGTCCGGAGGCGAGGGCGGCCGCGCTGAAGACGATGGCAAGCCGCAGCACCCCAACGGCGCGCAGGGTCTGCAGCATGCCGTGCACCTGCTCGACCTCGGTATCGGGCAGCGGCACGACCGCGACGAGGATGCTCAGCAGCCCGATGCCACCGGCAACGAGAAAGAGCGGGGCAAAGCCGATCTGCTCGACGAGGGCGACACCGAAGGGCAGGGCGAAGATCGAGGGGATGCCGACCACCACCCCATAGACGCCAATGCCCTCGCCGCGCTTGCCTTCTGGCGCGAGCGCGGCGATCATCGCGCTGCCCGCGATCACGACGAGGGCGAAGCCCGCTCCGCGCAGGATGCACACGACAAGGATCAGAGCGAGCGACCCGTTGAGCAGCAGCGCCAGCGCCGGAAAGCACAGCAACGCGACGCCGAGCGCCAGCGTGCGCTGGCTGCCAATGCGGCTCATGACGCGGGTGGTGACCAGCTCGGCGGCGACGGTCGCGAACATGAAGACCGCGGTGGTGAGGGCTCCGCCGAAATCGCCGTGCCCGCTGGCAACCGCGAAGATCGGGGTGACGCCGAGCATGAGGTAGAAAGTCGTCAGCCCACCGAACGAGGCGATGTAGATGAGGGCGAGCGAGCGGTTCACGGTCTCGACGCTACCCGGTAGTCGAGCCTGTCGAGACCTCCGCCCGTCGAGACCAACACTCGTGGCACTCTAGAAATCTCGTGCGCTGCGTAGTGCGTGCCATGTCACTCGTCAGTGCACTCCGCAAACGAAGGATCGCGCCTCTGACATCCTTCATTTGCGGAGTGTGCCGCGGGTCTCGACCGCAGCGGGTCGAGCCCGCCGAGACCCGCAACCTAAACTTGATCCATGCCTCAGATCCACTTCACCAAGGGCCACGGAACCGGCAACGACTTCGTGCTCTTCGCCGATCCTGACGGCGAGATCGACCTCACGCCCGCCCAGCTCGCCGCGATCGCAGACCGGCGGTTCGGGGTGGGGGGCGACGGCGTGCTTCGGGCGGTGCGGTCGAAGAACATTGCCGAAGGGGCCGCAGCACTCGCCGAAGACGACGGCGCGGAGTGGTTCATGGACTACCACAACAGCGACGGGTCGGTCTCTGAGATGTGTGGCAACGGCATCCGGGTGTTTACGCGTTTTCTTATCGACAACGGCCTCGCAACGTTGGATGCGGGCGAGACTCTCGCGATCGGCACCCGCGGCGGGGTGCGCGACCTGCAGCGCAACGCGAACGGTTTTCAGGTGGATCTCGGTCGCTGGCGACTGGACGGCTCCGAGCCGCTGGTGCGGGCGCGTGAGCTCGCGGTGCAGCGTCCGGGGCTCGGCATCAACGTCGGCAACCCGCATGTCGTGGTGGCGCTGGCGAGCGATGCAGAGCTTGATGCACTCGACCTCAGCGTTATTCCGCAGCTGGAGCCGGAGGCGCCCGAGGGTGCGAACGTCGAGTTCGTCGTGCCGGCCGACCCGCTGGTGAAAGACGGCGTCGGGCAGATCCGCATGCGCGTGCACGAGCGCGGCAGCGGCGAGACCCTGTCGTGCGGCACGGGCGCGGCGGCGGCAGCCCTGGCCACCCGGCACTGGGCCGGAGCGGGGGCGCCCAACCAGTGGCGCGTCGAGGTGCCCGGGGGAGTGCTCGGCGTGCGCATGTTCGCCACGGAGGAGGGCGAGCACGTGGCCCTCAGCGGCCCGGCCGACCTCGTCTACTCCGGAGACCTCAGCATCTGAGGTAGTTGCTCACAGTTCTGCGGATCGAGCTCGTCGAGATCACGTGGTTCGGGATCCTCAAGTATGAAGACCCCCAACTACGAAGACACCCACGAACACCCGCTCACCACCGACGAGGCCGTGCTCGAGCGCGTCACCCTGCTGGTGCGCAACGCGCTGCGTAGGCAGCTCTGGCTCATGTTCCTCGACGGCGAAGACCGGCAGCTGCCGGTGTTGATGCCTACGGATGTGCCCGCCAACCCCAAAACCACCGACGCCACGAACCTGGCCCGCTTCATCCGCGGGGTGAACGACGAGCTCGAAGCAACCAGCATCGTCGTGAGCCTCGAGCGGCGCGGGTCGGACGAGATCTCGAACGACGACCGTGCCTGGTTTCGGCTCGTGCGCGACGCCTGCGCGATGGCCGAGCTGCGGCTGCGCGGTCCGCTTCTCGTGCACACTCGGGGTGTGCGGTGGGTAGCCGCGGAGGACTACGCCATCTCGTGAGTCGAGTTATACCCGGTTATACTTTTGGGATGAAGACGGCGATTTCGATCAACGATGAGACCTTCCGGCAGGCCGAGGAGGCAGCGGCAGCGCTCGGAATCAGCCGGTCGGAGTTTTTCTCCCGCGGGGCATCCCTCTACCTCGCGCAGCTGGACGCGTCACGCCTGACTGACCGCATCGACGAGGTGCTGAGCCGAATCGGGCAGGAGGTCAGCCCCGACCTCGGCCTTGCGCGGGTTGCGGTGCTGACCGAGGGTGACGAGTGGTGATCGCCCGCGGCGGCATCCACTGGGTCGACCTCGGCCCGGTCGTCGACAGCGCGCCGGCGAAACGCCGGCCCGTGCTGGTCGTGCAGGCGGATGCTTTTACCGCGAGCCAGCTCGCCACGGTCGTCGTGTGCGTGCTCACCTCGCAAACGCAGCGCGCCGAGCTGCCCGGGCACGTCTTCGTTCCCGCATCCGCGTCGGGCCTGCCCAAGGACTCGGTCGCAGCGACGACCCAGCTCGTCACCCTCGACAAGGCGAGCCTCGGTGAGCGGGTGGGTGCGCTGCCGCCGTACTTGCTGACAGATGTGGAGCGCGGCTTGCGAACGGTGCTCGCGCTGCGCTGAGTGAGTAGCGTGGTCTCATGGCCACGAACCACAAGACCCTCCCCATCGACGCCCACTCGCAGGCGAAGCTCGCCGAGGGCGGTTTGCGGCTCGACCTCGTCGACACATCCGACGAGGCGGCGTTCACGGCGTGGCTGCAGAGCACGACGCGAGGGTTCCACGGTGGACAAAGCACGGATGAGCTTGTGGCCGCGATTGCAGCGTCCATCGGTGATCGGCGCACGACGGGTGTGTGGGATGACACGGCATCCAACCCGCTGTCTCCGGTCGGAACGGTCGACAGCTTCGTCTCGCCGCTGACCGTGCCGGGTGGCCGCGACGTGCCCGCCTGGGCGATCAGCATGGTGACGGTTGCTCCGACCCATCGGCGCCGCGGCATTGCCCGCGAGCTGCTCGAGTCAGAGCTGCGTGCCGCGGTCGCGCTCGGCCTGCCCGTGGCGATGCTGACGGTCAGCGAGAGCACGATCTACCAGCGTTTCGGGTTCGCTCCGGCGGCGCTAGCCTCCACGATCACGATCGACACGAGGCGTGCCCGCTTCGTCGGCCCCGTGCCCGACGGTCGCGTGCAGCTCATCGACATCGAGCCGGCCCGCGCGCTCATCGACGATCTCTACGTCACCGGCCGCCTCGCGAGCCCCGGTGAGATCGAGGTGTGGACCCGCCGCTGGGACCAGATCTTCGGCATCGCCGATGAGAAAGACGTGTCGAAGCGTCCCCGGGCGGCCCGCTACGACGATGCGAACGGCACGACGCAGGGCGTCGTGGTGTACCGCATGAAAGAGACTGGCGGCTTCGAGACCCACACGGCGCAGGTCGAGTACCTCGCGGCGAACACGCCGGATGCCTACGCCGCTCTCTGGCGCTTTCTGCTCGAGCTCGACCTGACGAGCACCGTCGCAGCCGAGCTGCGCCCCGTCGACGAGCCGGTGCGCTGGATGATCAACGACTTCAGGGCCATGAAGGTCGAGACCTATGACCACCTGTGGCTGCGCATCCTCGATGTATCGGCTGCGCTCAGTGCGCGCGAGTTCTATGCCCCGCTCGACCTCATCATCGAAGTGACCGATGCCCTCGGTCATGCGGCTGGCAGGTATCACCTCGGTGCGACCACGACACGGGTCGACACCCCTGCCGCGCTGAGCCTGAGCATCAACGACCTCAGCGCGATCTACCTTGGCGGGGTGAGCGCGACCACCCTCGCGCGGGCCGGACGCATCCACGAGCACACGCCCGGGGCCGTTGCCCAGCTTGACGCCGCTTTCAGGTCGCCGGTGACGCCGTGGCTGAGCGTGTGGTTCTAGACGAACGCTCCGAAGAGCTGCTGCGCGAGCAGCCATAGAGCAAGCAGATACCAGGCGGCAGCAATGACGCCGAGCACGATGGCCAGCCACATCACCCGGTAGGCCTGGCTGCGACGGTAAGCGTTGACGCCGAACTCGACGAAACTCCAGGCGGCGCACAGCACCGCGAGGGCGACAACGGCGAAGATGCTCGTATAGACGTTGGTGAGCACGCTGAGAAAGAGCAGCACAATGCCGCCGACGATGCCGAACACACCGCTGCCCGTGGCGTGGGCCTGTCTTCTCAGGGCGTTCTTGCCCGCGGGGGTGTCGGCGTAGCGCATGCTCTGCAGGTCGACGCGCGCGATAGTGAAAGCGATCGCCGCCGCTGCGAGGGATTGCGCGAAGATCACGATCCCCAGCGTCGACTGCGCCGCAGCGAAGAAGGGATCGCTGCGGCTCACCGGGGCAACCACGATGAGCAGCGTGGTGAGCGCGACCACCACTGACGAGATTGCGGTCACAATGAGCGCCGGCGTGACGAGTTTGTTCTGCTGGATCGTCATCCGCAGGATTGCCGGTGGAATCAGTCGCGGTGTGCGGCGAACATAGAAGGCGCCGATGAGAATGCCGAGAGCTGTGCCGATCGCGATGACCCATCGGGCGCCCGATCCGGAGTCGTAGAACAGGTGGCCGATGACGAGAGCGATGCCGGCCACCCACAGCGGCAGCGCCGCAGTGACGCTGAAGCGCGACCACATGCGCGCGTCGAGGTCGCTGCGCGCCGCAACCGAGAGCGGGTTGCTCTCGAGCACGGCGATGTTGCGGTCGATCGCACCTGCCTCGTCGGTGAACTGTTTGGAGGCGAGGATGATGATCTCGTTGGTCGGGTCGAGCTCGAGGGCGCGCTCCATGAGCTTCATACCGGTGGCACCGCGGTACACGTTCGCATAGAAGCGCGCGGCGTCGCTGAGCGTGTATGGCTGCTCTGGGGCAAGCTCGACGGCGCGATCGAGGCACTGGATCACGATCGCGCGGTCGGCGTCGCTTGGGGCGACCTTGCCCGTCCACTGCGAATAGATATATGCGCGCTGAATAAGGCCGTCGGGCCATTCCGGATACAGCGACACGAGGGTGTCTGCCGTCGTTTTCGCCTTCTTGCGCTTGCCGGTTTGCTCATAGCAGGGAACCAGCGTGTACAGCGCGGATGCCGAGGTCGGCTCGATCGCGAGCGCCCGCTCTGCGGCGACGATGCCCGCCTTCCAGTCCTCCCGTTGCTTCTCGATGTTGGCCAGCGCGGCCCACAATCGGTGCGAATCCGGTTCGCGCTCGAGCGCCTTCACGGCGAACTCGCGCGCCTCTTCCACACGGCGAAACCCGAGCAGCGCGGCGACGCGCTCGAGGTCGGCATCCGTCACTCAGAGAATCTTTTCTTCTTTGAGGTACTCCACGAGCTCGTCGTACTCACCGGTTTTGTTGGCGAAGGTGACAACGTTCTTGGCGCTCTGCAGCCACGGGGCGATTGACGGCTTGATCTCACTGAGGGCGGTGCGCATGTCTTTCATGTTGATGGGGCGCACGCTGCCAGAGCGAATGGAATCCATCATCGCGACCTCGCTCGCACTCGTGACGAGGTGCTTGAGGTCGGCGCCGCTGAAGCCGTGGGTGCGCTTGACGAGCTCGGCAAGATCGATGCCCTCGATCGGGCGGCCGCGCAGGTGCACCTTGAGAATCGCCTCGCGGGCGGGGGCATCGGGCGGCAGCACCAGCACCATGCGGTCGAAGCGACCGGGGCGTTTGAGGGCGCTGTCGACATCCCACGGGTGGTTGGTGGCGGCGAGCACGAAGAGCCCGTCGTTCTGCGAGTCGAAGCCGTCCATCTCCATGAGCAGCTGGTTGACGACGTTGCGCTGCGTCACGCTGCTGTTGCTCTGGCTGCGACTGCCGCCGATGGCATCAACCTCGTCGAAGAAGAGCACAGCGGGCGCGAGCGCACGGGCGCGCTCGAAGACCTTGCGAATGTTGTCTTCGCTCTCGCCAAGAAAATGATCGAGGATGTCGCTGATCGTCACCGAGATGAAGTGCGCGTTCAGCTCGCCCGCGATCGCCCGCGCCATGAAGGTTTTGCCGCACCCGGGGGGACCATAAAGAATCAGCCCACCACGCAGCGTCTTGCCGAATGCCTTCGCGATCTCTGGGTGGCGCATCGGCTCGAGAAACGACTCGTTGATGCGCTTCTTGACCTTCTCGAGGCCGCCGACATCGGCGAGGGTCATCGTCTCGCGCGAGACCTCGAGAATCGGGTCGATGTTGGCGTTCTCGTGCACCGTTCCAATGCCGTTCTCGTCGACGCTCTCGAGCACGAAGGGCGCCTGAATCGGCGAGCCAATCTCGGCTTCGAGTTTCGCCCAGTCGACGGTGGCGGCGGGCGGTCCCGGGGCGGGCGCGACAGGCTGAGGGGCGGGGTAGGCCAGGTACAGGGCATCCTTCGCTCCGGGATCGCGGGTGAGCACCTCGAGAGCCTGGGCTTTCGCGTCGTCGGCGCGGCCGGCATCCGCGAGCATTTTCATGTAGCGCAGTCGCAGGTCGACGTCATCGGGAATGGCGTTGACGGCAGCGGCGAAGGCGTCGAGGGGGTCGGTCATGTCGTCTCCCAGAGGTGAGCTTTTGTGGCTACTCTACGGGGCGTTCTGCCCCCGGTGGCACTGCGCCCGAACGGGGGAGTTCACCCGACCCCTGCCACCCCAATACCCTCAAGTGCGCGTCCAATCCCCGCGCTGAATGAGATCTCGAATGAAGCACCGTAGCCCCGTCGCCGTTCTCCTGCTGCCGATCATCACCTTCGGCATCTACTCCCTCGTCTGGCTCGTCAAGACCAAGGGCGAGATGAACAAGCTCGTCGACCCGAACGTGCCCACCGCCTGGCTGCTGGTTGTGCCGATCGCCAACTTCGTCTTCCTCTGGAAGTTCGGCAAGGCCGTCACCCAGGTCACCAAGGGCGCCGCGACCCACGGCACCGCCTTCGCCCTGCTGCTTCTGCTCGGCCCGATCGGCCAGGCCATCGTGCAGAGCTGGCTGAACAAGGTCGCCGAGTAACTTTCACACGAACGGATGCGGGTCGGGCTCTTCGGGGTTCGGCCCGTTCTGTTGCGCTAGACAGCCCACTCGAACTTGCAGCCGGCGCACTGCCACACGAAGTTCTCGGCGGAGCCCCACCCGCTCACGAGCAGCTCGTCAACCTTCGCATCCGCCAATGCGAACAGTCCGAACTCGATAACCGACGGATGCGGAGTCGAGCACTGCGGGCATGCGGGGCGTGGAGCTGCCATGGCTCCACTCTGACAGACATCGCGCAGAAGCGAGGGATCTACACCAGCGCTGCGACAGCCTCAACGAGGCGGGCCCGCAGCGCGTTGCTGCGTTCGGCGAAGGCGCGCTGGGCGCGAACGTAGTCGGCTCGCCCCTCGGGGGTTTCGATGCGCACGGGGGCGTAGCCGGCATCCACGAGGTCGTAGGGCGAGGCACGCATGTCGAGCTCGCGAATGTCGCGCGCCAGCTCGAAGCAGTCGAGCAGCAGCTCGCCGGGCACGAGCGGGCCGAGCTTGATGGCCCACTTGTAGACGTCCATGCCGGCGTGCAGGCATCCGGGCTGTTCCATGGCCGGCTGGTTCTCGCGGGTCGGCGTCAGCAGATTGCGCGGAGCTGCCTCCGGCGTGAAGAACCGGTAGGCGTCGATGTGGCTGCAGGTGATGCGGCTGGCCTCGACGACCTCGTCGGTACCGCGCTGGCCGAGCCGCAGCGGAATGTCGTGCCGGTAGGGGTTGGCTTCTTGCGTCTCCTGCGCCTTGTAGACCATGGCCCACTCGTGCAGCCCGAAGCACCCGAACTGCCCGGGCCGCGCGGCCGTCGCCGACAACAGACCAACAATGAAGCGGATGCTCGCCTCACGCGCCCCCACAAACCCCACCGCATCGACAACGAGGCCCTCACCCTCGCGGCTGTACCACTTCCAACTCGCGCGCTCGTCGGCCGCGGCCCCCTCGAGCACCACCCCGGCTCCCGGATGCCACCGCCGCAGCAGGCTCGGCCGAAAGGGGTAGTACGTGAAGAGAAAGTCGTCGACGGCGTGCGTCTCGCCCGTCTGCACGCGGGCGCGGCGGCCGGCGGTGAAGGAGTCGGCGCGGTTCTGGTGCAGTCGTTCGCGCTCGCGCCAGGTGTCGGGCGAGAGAGTTTGCACGTGTTGAGCGTACGTGTTTTGTCTGCTTGGGGATTGTGCCGACCAACGCGTCTGGCAGTGCGCGAATTCTCCCTGAGCTCACCGTCGACCCGACTCTGGACTGCTATAACGTGACGCGTTATGGTTGCACGCGCTGAGATCGCTGACTATTAATTCAAGGAGCGAGACATGACCCCCACCGTCATACCCCCGGTGACCCCGGGGGAGATTCTGCTTGAGGAGTTTCTGCTCCCACTTGGCATCTCGCAAAACGCGCTGGCACGGGCTATCGCGGTGCCCCCACGCCGCATCAACGAAATCGTGCTCGGCAAGCGCTCGATCACCGCTGACACTGCGCTGCGTCTCTCGACCTACTTCGGCCACTCAGATACGTTCTGGACCACCCTGCAAACCCGCTTCGACCTCGAGGTGGAGCGCGCAGAGCTGCAACAGACCCTCGCAAGCATCGTTCCGCTGCGTCGGCTGAGCTGAGGTCGAAGGCTTGGGTCTGGCTCTACCGCGCGAACTGGGGTGATCACGTGTCACCGCTCACTGATACTTTCTCAACCATGGCAGATCTGAGCGGCATCGACGTCGACTACTTCTTCTTCGACGACACCCCCACGGGCAAGGACCCCGACAGCCACAGCCCAACACTGCGCCGCTACCACCAGCTGCTCTGGAGCAAGCCGCTGCCTGATGGACGCGCTTTCGAGCTGGTTGCCGCCCCCAAGCTCTCGCCATACCTTGTCTATGAAGCGGAGGGTCTGCGCATCCGTCTGGGTAGCGACACCATCGCGACTCGCCACCGCAAAAAGCTGCGTCACCTCTTCGAGCAGCTACCGGATGAGGTGAACGATGCCTTCCTACGCCGCGCCTACACGATTGCAGGCTTCATGATCTTTCCGGTGTCGCGCGGCAGCATCAACCAGAACCGCGGCACCCACCCCCGCATACAAGACCGCTGGGACCTCACCCTGGAGGCAATCCGCCGCTACTACCAGGGCGGAGTGAGCCCGCTCACCTCGACCATCGATCGCTACGCCACTTTCTTCAACCTGTTCGGGTCGTTCGAGGGCTACTTGAAGCACTTCTTGCTACAAGACTTCGTTGATGACACGGGCGCAGTGAAGTTCCTGCTCCCGCTCAATAACTTCGGACTATCACCGCTGCCCGCCGATCTGGAGACGTATGCCCAGTATCGGCTGGACGGCTTGAAGCTGTTCGAGGCGCGTCGACTTCGGATAGTCGAAGCGACTGTTGGAACTTTGAGCCAGTGACCCAAGAGTGAATAAGTTCCTCCTCATACGGGCCACACCCACATGACATATTCGATCGCGGACCTAAGTAAGTACGGATTTGTTGGTTTCGTACCGCTGAAGGACTGGGACGAACCCCAAATCATCGGCCTCACCCAATCAGATGTTGAGGGGGTCTACGTCGTGGTTCGTGAGTCGACTGAAGTTCCAACGTTTCTCGACGAGAACCATCGCAAACCGCGCCCTAAACGCTGGTCCGCAGAGGCCGCAGCTGACCGCTGGGTTCCGGGAGTGCAGGCCCTCTACTTTGGTAAGGGCCCGCTTCGGTCCTCCAAAGCAAAGCGGCGCAAAGGCCTCGCACGCAGAGTCGGAGAACTCCAAGAACACGGCTACGGGGGTGGAGCAAATCACTACGGCGGCAAGTTGCTCTGGCAGATCGACCACGCCGACGCGCTACTTATCGCTTGGAAGCCACTCGCCGAAGGTGAGAGCGCGGCGATCGAAAGCGGGCTAATTCGAGTCTTTGATCGACTCATGGGGCGACAACCGTTTGCGAACGTCGGCGCACCACTCGTCGGCTCGACCCCCATCTATCTCTAAACCAATGCCGAGCAGCATGGGTTCACTCGCAGACGACCATAAGTCGAGCCTGTCCGCTTTCCAGGCTGGTGAGGAACGATTTGTCTGGGGGCGCCACAAGCAGACCGATGACCTGTGGTACCTCGAGGACGACACTGCCACTGAGTCTCGAGCGTTCGTCAACGAGAGCATCGTCTGCCCGGTCCCCGGTTGTGCCGCGAAGCTGACTACCGCACATCGGACGAAAAAGCGCGACGGACTCCAACACTTCTCGCGCGGCGGTGGCCACTCGCGCGAGTCGATCTTCCATTCGCAAGGCTGTGCCCTGATCGAAGACTGGTTGCGCCGGAGCTACCCGCGATCAAAGGCACAACGGGAGGAGTACACGAGCGAGAAGGGCGAGAGGCGTGCGGATGTGCTGCTGACTGGGCCCGATAACGACCGAGTTGCCTTCGAGGTGCAGTACAGCTCCATCACTCCCGATGCCTGGCAGCGAAGACATGACTCATACCGGCAGCAGGGCATCGTAGATGTCTGGCTGTTTGGCCACACCCCCAATCAGCTCAAGATCGGGCCCGACGGGATCGTGCACGCGAACCCAACTCACGAAGCAGTTGTGCGATCGGGACAGGCGCTGATGTTCCTGAACCCCGACCTGGGTGTTGTCGGTGCGGCAGTCGGAGTGGGGCATCCATTTGACGCTGATGCCGACCGATACCTCGACGAACGCGTGCCGGTGTTCAACCAGCTCACTTCGGCGCGGTTGGAAATCCGTTCACTGTCCGAGCTTCGCCCGAGCACTCGCTATGGGCTTGGGGGTGAGTGGTTAGAGGCACTGTACGCGCGCACAGCCGCACTCGGCGTTCACAACACGACTGCCCTGGCGCTAGCTGCGGAGAATCGCCAACGCCAGCGGCAGGAGCGCGAAGCCAAGCAACGAACATGGGAGATCCAACGCAGACCGCAGCAGGAGCGGATCCGTGTATTGTTCGGGGGCGTTGAACGCTGGAGCCGAAGCGAAGCGCTGGCTGAGATTCGCGCCTACTTTGGTGTCCACTTGAAGGGCCGCATTGATTGCATCGTCAATCCCACCTCTCCACCCGAGTTGCTTGTCCGGTGGCAGTGCGTGATCTACTTCGAACTCATTGCAGGGCAGAGCAATCCTTTCGGCGCGCGGGACGCGATCCGAGCGATCGAGCGGCGTGGCATCGGCATGAGTGCGGACGGATTCAAGCAAGTCGTGCGTTACCTCTACCAACTTGAGAAAGACGGCTTTCTTCGCCAAATGCCCGGTTACGGGAGGTACTCCACATTCGCCCCGACTACGAGTGGGGCGTGGTGGTAACTCGAGTCGGCACGAGCTCGCCGAACTAACGCCGCCGACCCTTCAGCACCCGATACCCCTTGTTAGTAGCCGCACGCGAAAACGTAAACGACTCCGGAAACTCCAGCTCCAGCCAGCGCTGCAGCGAGTCACTCCCGAGGTTCTTCTGCACAACCATCCAGGCATCCGCGCCGCTTTCCAGGCGGGGGAGCCACAACTGCAGCATCGCGTGCAACTCGTTCTTGCCAACCCGAATGGGCGGGTTCGACCACATCGTCATGAAGCTAATCGAAGAGGGAACATCGGCGGGCAGTACAGCGTTGACATTGGTGAGGCCCATAACAGAAGCATTACGACGCGTCAGATCGAGCGAGCGCTCGTTGACATCGACGGCCCACACGGTAGCGTGAGGTGACTCCGCAGCGAGCGTGAGGGCGATTGGGCCCCAGCCGCAGCCGAGATCGAGCAAATTTCCACCGGGAGGAGGTGCTGGCACCGATGAAAGCAGCACTCGTGTTCCCGCGTCTACGCCTGCGGGGCTAAACACGCCATTGGCCGTCTGCAGTTCGACGGCGCGACCTGCGATGGTCGCCGAGATCGTGCGTAGCTTGAGCTCACTCTCTGGTGATGCAGAGAAGTAATGCTCGTTCGTCATCCCCAAAACTTACCGAAGTACAGAGAACTAGGGTTAACCACAATGACCGAAAATATTACAGATCAGGATCTCGTCGACCGCGTGCTCGCACGCCAAGCCGCCGAGAGCGCGGCCGTCACTCGCTTCGGCGCGGGTAGCGCGCAGGCGCTGCAGACCGACAGCAACTACGACGCCAACCGCGACGGCGACCAGTTCGACCGCGAGGACCGCGAAGCGCTGCGACGCGTCGTCGGCCTCAGCACCGAGCTGGAAGACGTCACCGAGGTCGAGTACCGCCAGCTGCGCCTCGAGAAGGTGGTGCTGATCGGCATCTACACCCAGGGCAACGTCGTCGACGCAGAGAACTCTATGCGCGAGCTGTTCGCGCTCGCCGAGACCGCCGGAGCCCAGGTGCTCGACGGCCTGCTGCAGAAGCGCGCCCACCCCGACCCGTCGACCTACTTCGGCAAGGGCAAGGCGCAAGAGCTGGCGGATGTCGTCAAGGCCGCCGGCGCCGACACCGTCATCGCCGACACCGAGCTCGCCCCCTCGCAGCGGCGTGCGCTCGAAGATGTCGTGCGCGTGAAGGTCATCGACCGCACCGCCGTCATTCTCGACATCTTCGCCCAGCACGCAAAGAGCCGCGAGGGCAAGGCGCAGGTCGAGCTCGCGCAGCTCGAATACATGCTGCCGCGTCTGCGTGGATGGGGTGAGTCGCTCAGCCGCCAGGGTGGTGGTGCTGGTGGTAGTGGCGCAGGTATGGGCAGCCGCGGTCCGGGTGAGACGAAGATCGAGCTCGACCGCCGCCGCATCAACACGCGCATGGCCAAGCTGCGCAAGCAGATCAAGGGCTTCGCCCCTGCGCGCGAGGCGAAGCGGGCCAACCGCAACCGCTTCGAGGTTCCGTCGGTCGCAATCACCGGCTACACCAACGCCGGCAAGTCATCGCTGCTCAACCGCATCACCCGCGCCGGAGTCCTCGTCGAGAACGCCCTGTTCGCCACCCTCGACACGTCGGTGCGCAAGAACGTGACCGACGATGGACGCCCCTACACCCTCACCGACACGGTCGGCTTCGTGCGCAACCTGCCGCACCAGCTGGTCGAGGCCTTTAGGTCGACGCTCGAAGAGGTGGGCGAGAGCGACGTCATCGTGCACGTCGTCGACGCCGCACACCCCGACCCGGCACAGCAGCTCACCACCGTGCGCGACGTGATTGGCGAGGTTGGTGCCCGCGACATCCCCGAGATTGTCGTCTTCAACAAGGCGGACCTCGCGGATGACACCCAGCGTCTGCTGCTGCGCTCCCTAGAACCGCGCGCGGTCTTCGTGAGCGCCCGCACCGGTGAGGGAGTGGACGAGTTGCAGGCGGCTATCGCGGCTGCCCTGCCCGCTCCGGAGCTCGAGGTCACCCTGCTCGTGCCCTACGACCGCGGCGAGGTCATCTCGAAGCTGCACCTCTCTGGGCGCGTTAAGTCGACCGAGTACGTCGAGGAGGGCACCCGCGTCGTGGCGATGGTGCACCCGCGAAACATGAGTGACGTCGAGCCGTTCGTGGTCTGACCGCATCTCCCCGGCTCGATCTGTGAAGGTCGAGTCGAGGTGTGCGTAACACTGGGAAACAGCGCGTAACCAGCCTTAGGCTATGGGGGTGCCGTTAGGCGGCACGCGAGCGACAGCAGAGCCCTGCACCCGCCCATCCTGTTGTCTATTTAAGGAGGGGTAGTGCCTACGTTTTCGTTTGAGCTGTACCCTCCGCGCAATGCTGCCGCCGAGTCGGCCTTGCTCGAGTCGCTTGACCATCTGGTCGCGGCCGGCCCCGAGTTCATCTCTGTCACCTATGGCGCCGCCGGCACCACGAAGGGCGCGAGCCTCGAGGTGCTGCAGCGCGTCATGAGCCGCACCCGCGCGATGGCGCACCTCACCTGCGTGGGGTCGTCGTATGCAGAGTCCGCGCGCCTCATCCGCGAGTTTCTCGACTCGGGGGTCACCAGCTTTCTCGCCCTGCGCGGCGACCTGCCCGTCGGCACCGCCGAGGGGGAGTCGTTTCTTGGCGACCTTGGCAGCGCGGGGGAGCTCGTGCAGCTCATCCACCGTGTGCAGGCCGAGCGGGTGCCGTTCACAGAAGAGGCCGTGCCCGGATTCCCAGGGGCGAAGCGAATCGCGGATCGCACCAAAGTCACCATCGCCGTCGCCGCCTTTCCAAACGGTCACCCGCGTTCTCGCAGCGTCGAGCAGGACCTCGACACCCTGCTCGCGAAAGAGGCGGCGGGCGCCAACCTGGCGATCACCCAGCTGTTCTTCGACGCCGATGACTACCTGCGCTTTGTCGATCAGGCACGCGCTGCCGGTGTGACCATGCGAATTCTGCCCGGAATCATGCCGGTGCTTAGCCCGTCACGGCTGCACCGCATCGTCGAGCTGACCGACGAGCGGCTGCCGCTTGACCTGCTCACGCGGCTCGAGGCCGAGGCGACGCCCGAGGGGCAGCGCGAGGTCGGCATCCAGCACGCCATCGAGCTCGGCTCGGCAGTACTCACGGGCGATGAGCCCGGACTTCACCTGTACACGTTCAATCAGCACGAACCGGTGCTCGCGGTGCTCCGCGGCGTCGGCCTACTCCAGAAGGAAACAGTATGACCACCGCATTCCCCACCGGAACGATTCTTGGCTACCCCCGCATCGGACGCCGCCGCGAGTTGAAGAAGGCCGTCGAGGCCTTCTGGGCCGGCAAGATCTCGGCGGATGAGCTCGAGGCTGCCGCAGCCGAGCTGCGCGCGGTGACGCGTGCGCGCCTCGTCTCGCTCGGTCTCGGCAAGACCGACAGCAGCATCCCCGAGGCTTTCAGCTTCTACGATCAGGTGCTCGACACCGCGGTCACGGTCGGCGCTGTGCCGAAGCGCTTCGAGCGCCTCGTCAAGCAGGACGGCACCATCGACCTCGCCGGCTACTTCACCATCGCGCGCGGCGAGGGCAACGACGTTCCCGCCGAGATGACGAAGTGGTTCGACTCGAACTACCACTACCTCGTGCCAGAGATCGGGCCCGACACCGACTTTCACCTGGCCTCCGACCGGCTCATTCGCGAGGTCGCCGAGGCGACAACCGCGGGATACCGCACCCGCCCGGTCATCGTCGGCCCGATCACCTTCCTGCTGCTTTCCAAGGCCGCAGAGGGATCCCCGACCGGCTTCGAGCCGCTCGATCGCCTCGATGACCTGCTGCCGGTCTACGCGGAGCTGTTGGCCGCACTCACCGCCGTCGGCGCTGAGTGGGTGCAGCTCGACGAGCCGGCCCTCGTGTCGGAGTCCATCGAGACGCCACGGTCGACCGTGCTGCAGGCTACGGCGCATGCCTACGAGCTGCTCGGCGCCGTTCCGGCCCGCCCGCAGCTGTTCGTGGCAGCGCCCTACGGCAGCCTCGACGATGCACTGCCGGTGCTGCTCGACAGCCCGGTCGAGGCCATCGGAGTCGACCTCGTTCGCGGCTCTGTCTCCGCCCCGATCGAGACCGACAAGACGATCGTCGGCGGCGTCATCGACGGCCACAACATCTGGCGCGGCGACCTGGCCGCGGCCTTCGACAAGCTGGCTTTGTCTGGCGCGACCGCGGTGTCATCCAGCACGTCGCTCTTCCACACCCCGCACGATGTCGACGACGAGCCGCTGCTCGACGACCGCCTCAAGAGCTGGCTCGCCTTTGCCGACCAGAAGGTCGGGCAGATCGCTGTTCTGGCCCGCGGCCTGGTTGACGGCAGAGCCTCTATTCAGACCGAGCTGGATGCCGCATCCGCCGCCCTGAACGACCGTCACGACGCCCCCGGCGTGCGCGACGGCGCCGTGCGCAGCCGCGCGGCCGCCCTCACCGACGCCGACTTCCATCGCGGAGACTACGAGTCGCGCCAGCTCGCGCAGGAGCAAGCCCTCGGCCTGCCCTTCCTGCCGACGACGACCATCGGGTCTTTTCCGCAGACCGGCGAGATTCGCAAGCACCGTGCCGCCTATACGAAGGGCGAGCTGAGCGAGCGCGAGTACGAGGCCTACCTGCAGGCCGAGATCAAGTCGGTCGTCGATCTCCAGGAGGAAATCGGCATTGACGTCATCGTGCACGGCGAGCCGGAGCGCAACGACATGGTGCAGTACTTTGCCGAGCACCTCGACGGCTTCGCGGTGACGCAGAACGGCTGGGTGCAGTCCTACGGCAGCCGCTGTACGCGCCCCTCACTGCTCTGGGGCGATGTCGCCCGCGAGGCGCCGATCACCGTCGAGTGGTCGCGCTACACCCAGTCGCTCACGGCCAAGCCGGTCAAGGGCATGCTCACCGGCCCGGTGACGATCCTCGCGTGGAGCTTCGTGCGCGATGACCAGCCCCTCGCCGACACCGCCAACCAGGTCGCCCTCGCTCTGCGCGATGAGATCGAGGACCTCGAGAACGCCGGCATCGGCATCATCCAGGTCGACGAGCCCGCACTGCGCGAGCTGCTGCCGCTCAAGAAGGCAGACCAGCCCAGCTACCTCGACTGGTCGGTTGGCAGCTTCCGCCTCGCTACCGCGGGCGTCGCAGAGAAGACGCAGATCCACACCCACCTCTGCTACAGCGAGTTCGGTGTTGTCATCGACGCGATCGACCAGCTGGATGCCGACGTCACCTCCATCGAGGCGGCCCGCAGCAAGATGGATGTCGTGGTCGACATCAAGACGTCAGGTTTCGGCCGCGGCATCGGGCCGGGTGTATATGACATCCACTCGCCGCGCGTGCCCTCCGTGGACGAGGTGACCTCGCTGCTCGAGACCGCCCTCGCATCCATTCCGAATCGCCAGGTCTGGGTCAACCCGGACTGCGGCCTCAAGACCCGTGGATACGCCGAGACGGTCGAGTCGCTTCGCAATGTCGTCGCGGCAACGAACGCGGTGCGCGCCCGCGTCAGCGCCTAGGTCGCAACCGGCTGAGCGCCTCTCTCGCTCACCATCAGGAGGACATCCTGGCTCCCGTTCACGCGGGTCAGGATGTCCTCTTTTTGGTGAGTATCGTGCGATGGCCACCCGCGTGAAGGCGGGGTGTGGGTCGCGCTCCGCAAATGAAGGAACCACTCGTCGACCTCCTTCATTTGCGGAGTCTGCAAAGGGAGTGGCACCAAGGCGCACGAAAAAGCCCCGCCGAAGCGGGGCCAGATCGTAAGAAAAACTAAGCGGCCTTGTTGGTTCCCGCGAGCACACCGTCGAGAATCAACGATGCCTCTTCGTCGGTGACCTTCTGCGCGAGGGCCAGCTCAGAGATGAGCACCTGGCGGGCCTTGAGCAGCATGCGCTTCTCGCCGGCAGAGACGCCGTGGTCCTGCTCGCGGCGCCAGAGGTCGCGCACGACCTCGCCCACGCGGTAGACCGAGCCCGACGCCATCTTCTCCTGGTTGGCCTTGTAGCGGCGCGACCAGTTGCCCGGCTCCTCGATGAACTCGCTGCGCAGCACCTCGAAGACAGCTTCAACGCCGGCCTTGTCGATGACATCGCGCACACCGACGAGCTCAGCGCTCTCGATGGGAACCTTGATCGTGAGCTCCGACGTGTGCACGTCGAGGGTCATGTAGGTCTTCTCTTCACCCTTGACGACAACCTTGTCGAGCTTGGTGATCGTGACCGCTCCGTGGTGCGGGTAGACGAGGGTTTCTCCGATGACGAACTTCATGTGGGGCATACCTCGTCTGTAATTAGGACCGATTGAACGGAAAGCAGACAGCTAGTTTACCAGACCCTCGCGGCCGGCACTTTGTGGTGCGTCTAGGCTTGCTCGGTGCCCTTCACCCCGAGCCACGTCGCCGCGATCCTGCCGTTTCTGCGCACTCCGCTTCCGCCCGCGGGGTTGGCCATCGGTGCGATGATGCCGGACCTCTTCTATTACGTGCCCCTCGACATCCCGCGCGGTTTCACGCACTCCTGGCTCGGGGTCGTGAGCATCGACCTGGCTTTTGCCCTCGCGCTGTTCTTTCTCTGGGAGTTCGTCTTTCGCGCCCCCGTCATCGATTTCGCGCCCTCCTGGGTGCGCAGCCGCATGTCGACGAGATATCGGATGCCGACAACACTGAAAGCGCTCGGCACCTTCGCCGCGCTGCTCGTCGGCGCCGTGCTGCTGGGCAGCGCCACCCACGTCGCCTGGGACAGCCTCACCCACGCGGGCCCGGTCGCGACGGCGCTCAAGCTGGACGCTGACGCCGGCCCCCTGCCGTTGTACAAGTGGGGGCAGCACCTGTCGTCCGCGGTCGGTGCGATCGCGCTGGTGGCCTTCACGTTTTTCTGGTGGCGTCGCACAGAGCCGCACCCCTCAGCCCCCACGCGGCTGACCGAGTTTCAGCGTCGGGCCGGCATCGTGCTCGTGCTGGCGAGCGGCCTCGCCGTCGCCCTCACCGTCTGGATTCGCGGCATAGCCCGCGGGCATTCCCCGGTAGAGAATCAGCTGATCTTCTACACCGTGACGGTTGGGCTCGCGGCTGCGGCCCTCTGCGTCGTCATCCTGTCAATCGTCTGGTGGACGGTTCGTAGGCCGCGGGCCCACTAGACGATATTGTCTGCTGTATGCGGATTCTCGGTGCGGCGGTCGTTCTCCTTCTCCTTGCGGGCTGCACATCCGAACCGCCGGTCGAGCCTGTCGAGACCGAGACGCCGGTGGTCGAGCCCGTCACTGTCGAACAGCCCGCACAGGTCTTCGATGGTGACTGCGCCGCAATTTTCTCGGATGCCGCCTTGAGCGAGGCCCTCGGCCAACCGCTGACTGAGATGTGGGCAGG
>Ga0247814_10000180_pt1 | contig 59697 bp, 62 predicted proteins | sample UWRJL179409R1_FD_179947 | JGI IMG/M metagenome (GOLD analysis project Ga0247814, IMG submission 179947) | Plant litter microbial communities from Arlington Agricultural Research Station in Wisconsin, United States - UWRJ-L179-409R-1 | ecosystem: Environmental > Terrestrial > Plant litter >... | reverse complement strand
TGCGTTGTTCGTTGTTTACTTTTTGAATTAGTGCAAAACTCATTATCGTCTCGTCTCTCTTGCTGGCTGCTTAATGCATCGCTTAAACTTATTAGTACAATCAGTGGTTTATTATAACAGTTCTTCTCTGTTTTTGAAAGCCCCCAGCGTGAAATAAACTCAAAAACGCAATTGAGGTTAAATTACGCGGTTAATTTCTTCTAAAGTAGTGTCGCCACGGAGGGCAGCAAGGACACCGTGTTCCAATAAAGTAACCATTCCGTCCTTGCGAGCAGCTTTTTCAATAAAGTCTGCGTTTGCGTCAGCAACATCACCACGGAGGAACTTCTGAACACCCTCGCCTACTACCATTTGCTCCATAATGACAATACGACCACTGTAACCGAACGGTGAATTCTCGCTTACGACAGGGCGCCATAGCTGGAAGTTATCGAGGTTAGGTTTCTCAACATGGTCAGGGAGGTCTTTCAAAGCATCACGAACCCATTGCTTTGTTGGTTCATCGGGTTCATAGGCTTCTTTTGTTTCATCATCAAGCCGACGCACAAGCCGCTGAGCGATAACAAGCCGAATTGCAGTACTGAATATCGGGTTTACTCCAATCAAATCAACCATGCGGCTAAAAGCTGCTGAAGTATTATTGGCGTGGAAAGTAGAAAGGACAAGGTGTCCGGTAATCGAAGCTTGTATGGCTGTTTTGGCAGTATCAGCGTCACGAATCTCCCCAACCATCACAACGTCAGGGTCTAAACGAAGCACTGAACGCAAGTGGTCAGCAAAGTTTTGGCCATTCGTAGTGTCTACTGGAATTTGCGAAACGCCCGAAATTCCGTATTCAATTGGGTCTTCAAGGGTAATGATTTTTCGGTCAGTTGAGTTTAAAGCACTAATCATACTGTAGAGCGTGGTTGATTTACCACTACCGGTTGGACCAACCATCAACACCATGCCGCGTGGGTGGCTAATAATTTCGTCAATTTCTTTACGTTCTTCGCCAGAAATACCAAGGCGGTCTAAGTTAAGCATCGATTCGTCATAGTTAAACAAACGAATAACTGCGTCTTGGCCGTACATTGTTGGCACTACTTCAATACGCATATTGAGCAGGTGCACTTCACCGTTCGTTGTCACTTCTTTTTGCATGTGGCCCGATTGCGGTTCGTTTGAAGCGGTAGAAATGTTTGCTCGTGAAGCAAGTGCACCAAGAATTACGCGGTAGCGGTCAGAATCAAGCGTTGCTACAGGGTGGAGCGTGCCATCGATACGCATACGAATACGAATGCCATTTCGTTGGTTCTCAATGTGGATGTCGCTCGCGCCAAGTTTGTCTGCTTGGATAATCAAGAAATCGAATACTTCATCACTACCAACACTATTAAGTGTTTTACTAACCTGGTCGATAGTGTCGCTATCACCTTCGCCGGCAATAGTAATGTCATCGTAAATAGTCTTTATTGGCGGGTCGTACCGATTCATTAGGTAAGCAAAACCACCTTGGCTAATAAGGTAGAATACGACGTTTTGGGCGTGTGCAGCGTATTGCTGTTGTAGCTGTCGAGTTAGCGATTGCGGAGTTTGAGAAGTAATGCCAAACTCCCAAGGGGCAGAATCATTACCGGCTACAAGTGGAATAATGCGATTTTTGTGCATGTCCTGCACATCAATAACATCTTCAATAAGTTCAATAGCATCTTGAACCGTACGAGTGTCGAGATACGGAAGCCCAAGAATAGCAGCTCGTTGCTGAGTACTGCGCTCGTCGTCGTCGCGAGCCCGTTGCTGAATTCTGTCTTCGTCCATTACGTCTATCGTACCAAAAAGCGTGAGCATTTTATATAGCGTTATCAATGGTATACTACTGTTTATGCCCGATATTATCGTCATTGCTCACAATATCCGCTCCACACACAACGTTGGAGCAATCTTTCGCACCGCTGAAGGTTTTGGAATTTCTAAAATTATACTCAGTGGCTACACGCCCTATCCTCGACTCCAAAAAGACAGTCGCTTGCCACACATTGCCGAAAAATTGACAAAACAAATTAGCAAAACTGCCTTAGGCGCAGAAGCGATTGTTCCTTTCGAATACCTAGAGCAGCCGCCTCTTGCCGACTTAAAGTCAGCTGGCTATCGTATCGTCGCGCTTGAACAAGATGAAAACAGCATTCCAATGGCCAGCTACTCACCACCAGAAAAGGTTGTTTTATTACTAGGTGAAGAAGTTGAAGGCATTACCGCCGAACTGCTCGCCGAGTGTGAAGATATTATCGAAATACCAATGGTTGGCAAAAAAGAATCATTCAACGTGAGTGTCGCGACTGGTATTGCACTGTACGCTTTAACAACGAACCCGACTATTTAACGACAACGGCGTCTTCGCCAAGTACTTTCACTAGGCGACCGACAAGGTCGTCGCTTGCATCAACACGGAATGGCATTTTAATAGCAGATTGCTTCTCAGGGCCAAGCACTAAGACAATATCGCACAGTCCAGGATACAGACCACAAATCTTTTTGATTTCTATTAATGACGCTTGATCATCTGGATTCTTGACATGTACGTATACTTTTTTAAGCACTTCTTCCGTTGGTGGTTTCATAGCTGTTGATACACCAGTATTGCGTTCAATTTCAGTACGGCTTGGTGGCGCCTTCGCGTAAGTGCGACGGGCATGCACTTCAGCTTGCTTCGGCTTCATCATCTTTTTACCAGTAGGTTCGTATAATCGAAGCTCGTCTTCGTTAACAATTTGAATTTCATCAACAATCAACTTCACATCCGACGTGGCATTGCCTTCTTTATCGCGCGACGAGGCTTTACCCGATGCTCGAATAACGGTATCTTGCAATAGTTTTGCACCGATAATTTCGTACAGCTTAGGGAACACGATTAATTCCGTTTCGTGCGTCTTATCTTCTAATTTCACGAAGGCCATTTTTGTACCACTCTTTGTAACGATACTTCGAACCGAGGCGATAATTCCACCAAGTGTTACGTTACGACCGTCCATCTCGGGTGTCATTTCTACAAGCGGAGTAGCCTGTTCTTCAAAGTAAGCCGAATAATGGTCAAGTGGGTGGGCGCTAATATATAACCCAAGCAGTTCGCGTTCCCAAGTAAGTCGTTCTTTTTCAGTGTGCTTCACCGGTGCAGTTGCCAAGGCAACTTTCGGCTGAACTGAAGCCATATTTGCCATACCGCCGAATAGGTCAGTTTGGCCACTAATAGCTTCTTTTTGAATCTTAGAGGCAAAACCTTGAATTGTTTCGAGGTTAAATAGCAAATCAGAACGGTCAGCTAAGGTATCGAAACCGCCAGTTTTAATAAGTGAATCCCAGGCTTTTTTGTTGAACCTCGAAGTTGATACTCGACGGGCAAAATCCTCAATTCCTTCAAATTTACCATCTTCACGAGCCCGGAGGATTTCCTCAACCGCAGCAGTACCGACGCCCTTCACCGCAGCCATGCCGAAACGAATCTGCTTCTTGTGTGGCACAACAGCAAACTCGACGAAACTTTCGTTAACATCTGGCAAGAGTACTTTAATACCCATTTGCTTACATTCGTTCATTTCAATTGCAAGACGGTCAGTATCGTCAGCATCGCTTGTCATAACAGCCGCCATGAAAGCGTCCGGGAAGTGAGCCTTCAAGTAGGCTGTCCAGTATGAGATAAGGCCATAACACGCGGCGTGGGACTTGTTGAAACAGTAGGCAGCGAAGTCTTCAAGTTGCTTCCAGAATACTTCCATGTCGTCCCTATCAGCACCCGACAATTCAACAGCACCATCAACGAACTTCGTCTTCATCTTGTTCATCATTTCGACATTCTTTTTACCAATAGCTTTACGCAGAGTGTCAGCTTCACCTCCGGTGAAACCGGAGAGTTCTCGTGAGATTTGCATGACTTGCTCTTGGTATACCAAAATACCGTAGGTAGATTTCAAAGAGTCTTCCATCTTTGGGTGCATGTAGGTAATTTCGCGCTCACCATGTTTTCGCTTAATAAAGTCGTCAATAAACTGCATTGGGCCTGGACGATACAGCGCCACCATCGCAACGATGTCATCAAAGACAGTAGGCTTCAGTTCGCGCAGGTATCGTTTCATACCTGCAGATTCAAGCTGGAATACACCAGTTGTGTCGCCGCGCTGGAACAGTTCGAAGGTTTTTTGGTCTTCCAGGTCAATTGTCGCTAAATCAATATCAACCTCATACACTTTTTTGATGATACGAAGTGCATTGTTAATAATGGTTAACGTAGAAAGCCCCAAGAAGTCCATCTTAAGCAGACCAATTTCCTCAACAGGACCCATTGGATACTGTGTTGCTACCACGCCTTTTTGTGACATTTCCACTGGCGCAAACTTCACAATGTCATCAGGTGCAATCACCACACCGGCAGCGTGCACGCCATGGCTACGAATAGTACCTTCAAGCCGGATTGCGTAATCAAGGACAATTTTAGAATTTTCGTTTGTGTCGTATTCGTGTTTTAAGTCAGGGTCATCAACAATACTTTTAACAAGCGGAAGGTGGCGACCTTGCACCGGCTGCGGAATGAGTTTTGCTAAGCGGTCACTTTCGCCGTATGGCACTTGTAGCACACGGGCAACGTCTTTTACTGACGCTCGGGCTGCCATAGTACCGAATGTCACGATATTCGCAACACGTTCAGTACCGTATTTTTGAGTACAATACGCAATCACCTCGTCACGGCGAGTATCTTGGATGTCGATATCGACATCTGGCATGCTAATACGGTCAGGGTTTAAGAAACGCTCAAACAGCAAGTCGTACTTCAACGGGTCAAGCTCGGTAATACGAATTGCATACGACACAATCGAACCAGCTGCACTACCACGGCCAGGGCCGAAAATAATACCTTGGTTCTTACCCCAGTTAATAAAGTCCTGGACAATCAAGAAGTAGCCGTTAAAGCCCATGCGGTCAATAACGCCAAGTTCGTAATCGGCACGCTCTAGGGCATTAGCCGGTGTGAGCTTTCGCGCCTCTTCAACACTAAGACTTTCAGTTTCTTCTTGAGTTAACGTACCATAACGCCAAGCTAAACCACGGTATACCAATAAGTGAAGGAATGTTTTTTCGTCGTGACCTTCTGGCGTTTCAAACGTCGGAATTAAAATCTTTCCAAGTTCGAGTTCTACATTACAACGGTCAGCAATAATTTTAGAGTTCGCAACTGCTTCGGGGTGTGTTGTACCCCATCGTTCAATAATTTCTTTAGGGTCAGTAACGTGAAGCTCAAAGTCTTTCAACGACATACGCTTTTCGTCAGACAAGAATGAACCCGTACCGACACACAGCAAAATTTCATGCGCTGCTTGGTCGTCATGGGTTAAATAGTGACCATCACTCGTAAGAACAAGAGGTATATCAAGCTCTTTAGAAATGTTTTCAAGGTGACCGTTAATTTTAGTCTGAACGTCCCAGGCTGTTTTAGATTCAAGGTGACCGTGGTCTTGAATCTCAAGATAATACCTATCGCCAAATACAGACTTGTACCAAGCCGCGATAGACTTGCCTTCTTCGTAATTATCAGCTCGTAAATTTTCACCAAGTTCGCTACTAGCACAACCAGAGAGGATAATAAGACCTTCGTTATATTCCTCTAAAAGCTCGTGGTCAATACGTGGCTTATAGTACATACCTTCAAGGTTTGCTTTTGAACTAAGACGCATGAGGTTTTTGTACCCTTGGTCGTTCATAGCAAGAATAATAAGGTGGTAACGAGCTTTGTCTTTTTGAGGGTCGCGGTCGTGACGGCTACGAGCGGCAACATATGCCTCCATACCTAAGATTGGCTTAACACCAGAAGCCTGCGCGGCTTTGTAGAATTCAATAGTACCCGACATAGTGCCGTGATCGGTTAAGGCAACAGCCTCCATCCCCATCTCTTTCACAGTGTTCATAAGCGCGGGTATCTTTGATAACCCATCCAGAACACTGTGGTGAGTGTGATTGTGTAAGTGAACGTATTGAGACGGCTTCAAAGTAGCCACCTCAACCGATTCGGTTTTAGTACTAACCCCCATAAGTACTACTTAGTATAGCGAACTGATAGCACGCTGTCTGTAGTAAAAAAGACGGTTATGACTTTGTACTAGATTGTACGGTATCAACAATATATTGAATGAAATCACCAGTGCCACCAGGAATATCAGCAAGCAGGGTAAGAATCCAAACAATCAATGCCACAACCAAGGTACCGCCGATAACGGTTCCAAAGCCGAGGAAGATTCCGCGGAAGAAGTTCATTTTGTACACTTCAGCACGTGATGAATTAAAATCGTAGAATAAATCTTCAAGAACAGCCCGACGAGCGCCCTTTTCGTTATTTTTCTTTACATCTTTTTTCAGTTTTTCAACAATCTTAGCCATAGAAATTACTTCTGCTTAGCTGTAGTCTTTGGCTTAGCCGCAAGTGTCTTCTTAGAGTCATTCGTAGCTTTTTCAAAGTTGCCCTTAACTGTCTTTGCTTTTGCAGAAACATCTTTCGCTACAACCTTCGCTTTGTCGTAAACGTCGTCAGCAGCTTTTGTTGCTTCGCCCTTTAGCTTGTTAGCTTCAGCTTTCACTTTGTTAACATCTTTTTTAATTTCATCTTTGATTTCTTTTTGAGTTTCTTTACCGCTTTTTGGAGCTAATAAAACACCACTTACAAAACCTGCAGCTGCACCGATGAGTGCTCCGAGAGCTAATTTACCTTTTGCCATGTTACTTTTTCCCCTTTTTCGCATATTTTTTAATATATTTACTTACTAATTCCGCAACAAACAATGGTGACGTAAGTCGGCTGATGCCATTTACAGCAGAACCAACGTGATCAACAGTTGTTTGAGCAGTTTTAGCTAACTGACGGATTTCCGCAGTTAATTTTACTAGGTAGATTCCCAAGATAATCGCAACGATTAGAAAAATCGATAGAACGCTTGAGACAATGATGAGCAGAATTTCTGACGCATTTTGTATTTCCACAATTTGCTCCTTTTAGGTTTTAGTGGTGGTATATATTTTCAGTATACCCTATTCCTAAATACTGACAAGTGTTAGCTTAAGCGAGTTCTTGACGAATGAGTTTTTGTGCAAGCGCCGGGTTGGCTTTGCCTTGTGATTTCTTCATCACTTGACCTACCAAGAAACCGATAGCTTTGTCTTGTCCAGCTTTAATATCAGCAATTGATTGGGCGCTCGATGGATCATTTAACACTTCTTGAACAATTGAGATAATTGCGTCTTCATTACTTTCCTGAAGCAAGTTCTTTGCCTGAGCAATCTCAAGTGCGCTCTTGCCTTCATAACTAGCATTGAAGAAGTCAACGAAAACCTGTTTAGCACCCGTTGAGCTCAGTTTGTTATCAATAACAAGCTGAGCGAGGCTTAATAGCCTACGTGGACCAACACTTCCGTCGTCAAGCTTTGTGTCATCGATCTCATCTTCAGGCGTCGACGCAAACCAGTTAAAGATTTTCTTCACCATGATTTCATAAGTAGCTTCATCAACACCAAATTCGTTCAATACAACTTCTTTATTGGCGCGCAGCGGGAATATGTCGCCAAGCAAAAGAGCTGCAGTGCGGTTATTCAGTACAGTATTCGTAACACTTCCATCCAGTTCAAGTGATGCCCAATTTTCGCGATAGTAAGAAGGCAGGAGTGGCATACCAGCTTGCATTTCAGCAATGTCTTCGTCGCTTAGAACAACTGGTGGAATATCAGCATCAGGCATGTAGCGGTAGTCTTGGGCATCTTCTTTGCTTCGTTGTGAAGTAGTTTTGCCTGTAGCATCGCTCCAACCACGGGTTTCTTGAACAATCTTTTCACCTTGTTCTAAACGTTCAATTTGACGGATAAACTCGTATTCAGCCGCTTTTTCAACACTCCTAAAAGAGTTAAGGTTTTTCACTTCAGCACGAGTACCAAGCTCAGCTGCGCCCTTAAGCGCAACCGAAAGGTTAACGTCAAAACGCATGTTACCGTGATACAAGTTACCAAGCGTCACACCTGCGTAAGTCATGAGGCGGTGCAGCTCTGTAGCAAATGCTTTCGCACCAGCTGCAGAGTGGATGTCTGGTTCAGATACAACTTCAATAAGTGGCGTACCAGCACGGTTAAGGTCAACAAGGCTATACGTACCGTGGTGTGTTAATTTACCAGCATCTTCTTCGAGGTGTGCGTGGTGAATGCGCACACGCACCGTATCACCATCGAGCAACGGTGCGTCAACATGGCCACCAATAATAATTGGCTGGTACATTTGGCTAATTTGGTAGCCCTTAGGAAGGTCTGGGTAGAAATAGTGTTTTCGATCAAAACGGCTAATATGCGCAATTTCAGAATTCAAAGCTTTTCCAGCACGGGCAGCAAGCACAATCGCCTGCTTGTTAAGCACTGGCAACATCCCAGGAAGTCCGAAGTCGATTGGACTCGTCGCAGTATTAGGTTCCATCTCACGAGCGTCGTTATCAGCACCACTGAATAATTTGCTAGTCGTAGCGAGTTGCACGTGACACTCAATACCAATGGTCATTTGGTATTTATCAATAATATCTTGAGAGAGTGCCATTAAATTGCTCCTAAATCTTTCAGACCTTGTTTGTAAGCAACGAGCGCTTGTTTCGCACGGTCGTAATCTATTGTTGCATCGGTTTCGTGCGCAAGCCGGTTGCGAACTTTGTGCGCTGCCCAGAGTCCATTGCCGTTTGTCCATTTACCTTGGCAGCTTTTCATACGTTCAGCCATAGTCTTACCAGAAATACCACGGTCACGCAGTGCTTGGTCGAGTAATTTATCGGCGTTCAAAATACAGAGTGTTTGGCTACCTTCGTTTGTTCGAGACAATGCAGTTTCGATACTCAACCAGCGGCTACGGTATTTTTCAACATCAAGTTCACGTGGGCTGTTTTTTGCAATTGAAACGAAAACGAATAGCAATCCACCAACAATAAGGATAGCCGCGAAAAAGAAAATAATTGTCGTTGTTTGATCCATCATATTATTGAACTTCCTTAGCAATCGCCATTAGCAAACTATCTGATTTTCGGGCACCAATGAGCTGTACACCAATTGGCAAACCAGCTTCACTTAAACCAGCTGGAACACTAATTGCAGGAAGACCCGCTAGGCTCGCAGGTACGGTCATAATGTCTGCAAGGTACATCTTCACTGGGTCGCTGGTATTTTCACCGAGCTTAAAGGCTGGTGTTGGTGCAACCGGACCAATAAGTGCATCGTAGTTTTCAAACAATGCGTTGAATTCATTCACAAGGAGTGTGCGAGCCTTTTGCGCTTGCAAATAATAAGCGTCAAAGAAACCACTCGAAAGTACGTAGCTACCAATCATAATACGACGCTTGTTTTCAGGCATAAAACCGTGGTCGCGAGACAATCCGTACACTTCACCGAGTGACGAAGCTTCGGCACGGTTACCATAGCGAATACCATCGTATCGGCCAAGGTTACTGCTAATTTCTGCAGGTACAACGATGTAATAAATAGCGAGTGCATATTTAAGAAGTGACATACTCACCTCTTCAACGACGTGGCCTTTTTGCTTCAAAGCCTCAACGTATCGTTCAGTTGCGGCTTTTACTTCGGGGTCAACGCCTTCGTCCATAAATTCTTTAATAAGACCGATTTTCTTTGGACCATCAATTGCTTGAGGAGTAAAGAAATCAGGTAAAGTTGTCATATCCTTTGTATCTTTGCCGCTTAAAATGTCCATGACTGTTTCAGCATCTTCGACTGAGCTTGTAAGGACACCGATAGTATCGGTGCTGCTCGCCATAGCTACAACGCCGTATCGACTAACCGTTCCATAGGTAGGCTTAATGCCTACGACGTTATTAAAGCTCGCTGGTTGGCGAATTGAACCACCAGTATCAGTACCAAGTGCAAAAGGAACAATACCAAGTGCAACAGCAACAGCTGAACCGCCGCTACTACCGCCGGCAACGTGTTCTTTGTTGTATGCATTCTTCGTAGGGCCATAGGCTGAGTTTTCAGTACTACCGCCATGGGCAAAAGCATCAAGGTTTGCCTTAGCAATACAAATAGCACCTTCGGCTTCAAGCTTTTCGATTGCGGTTGCTTGTAACGGTGCTTGGAAATCTTTTAAAAAGTTACTTGATGCAGTAGTTGGCGCACCAAGTGTTAAGAAGTTATCTTTGGCGATAAAAGGAACACCTGCAAGGCTGCCTGTAATTTCACCGCTATCAACTTTGTCGGCACGTTCAAGAGCCCGAGCTTCCGAGTATGAAAGGATTGAGTTAAACTCTTCACTTTCACGAGCCTTTAAAATAGCTGATTGAACGTTTTCGCGCGCTGACTTACCGATAAATTCAGAAATAACTGTCATTATAATACTTTCGGAACTTTAATTTGATGAGCTTCAGCTGCCGGAGCAAGTGCCAATAAGTCATCTTTAGAAATACCATAATCATCAACTGCATCGTCGCGCCATACATTTTGAAGGTCAGTCACTTGGTAGGTTGGCTCGACACCGGTTGTGTCGAGTTCTGATAGCTGCTCAATATAACCTACGATATTTTCGAGGTCAGTTCGCAAGCTTTCTACTTCACCTTCATCTAACTGCAGGCTGCTAAGTTGTGCTAGGTGTTGCACGTCGTCGGTTGAGATTTGCGTCATACTCTTAGTATTATAGCGTAATTAGTGGATAGAATGCCAGAAACTTCAATAACTACATCTTTGATTTAATATCTTCAATAATATCGCGAAGTTCAGCCGCTTTTTCAAATTCAAGGTTCGCGCTGGCGAGATCCATTTGTCCTGAAAGTTCTTTAATTAAACCAGAATATTCATCTTTTGGAATTTTTCGAAGGTCAATCTTCGGTGTTTGATCTTCCTTCTTTGGAATAATCGCGCGTAACCCTTCGCTAATCTCTTTATCAATACTGGTTGGAGTGATATTGTGCTCAGTGTTGTAAGCCGTCTGAATAGTACGGCGCCTATCTGTTTCTTCAATAGCCCGTTGCATAGAATCGGTAATGCGGTCTGCATACATAAGTACCTTACCTTCAAGGTGACGCGCAGCACGGCCAATGTTTTGAATAAGTGCACTGGTACTACGAAGGAAGCCTTCTTTATCGGCATCAATAATTGCTACCAAGCTTACCTCAGGCAAGTCGAGCCCTTCGCGAAGCAAGTTAATACCCACAAGTACGTCGTACACACCGCGGCGCAGGTCGCTCAAAATATCACCACGCTCCATAGTGTCTACTTCACTGTGAATATAGGCAGTCTTAATATCCAACTCGAGTAAATAGGTTGTGAGGTCTTCGGCCATTCGCTTCGTTAATGTCGTAACTAGCACGCGTTGACCTTTAGAAGTACGGTCACGGATTTCAGCAATGAGGTCGTCAATTTGCCCCTCAGTTGGACGCACAATGATTTCTGGGTCAATAAGCCCGGTTGGACGAATAATCTGCTGGGCAGGCTCTGGGCTATGCGTCAGCTCGTATTCGGACGGTGTCGCAGATACATAAATAGCCTGGTTCATATGACGGTTAAACTCGTCGAATGTTAATGGACGGTTATCTAGAGCACTCGGCAAACGGAAGCCGTGTTCAACCAGTACTTCTTTGCGAGCGCGGTCACCATTATACATACCGCGTACCTGTGGCAGGGTCATGTGGCTTTCATCAACAAGAAGCAAGAAATCATCAGGGAAATAATCAAGCAAAGTTGCCGGCTGTTCGCCTGGTTCACGGTTCGTAAGGTAACGGCTATAGTTCTCAATCCCCTTTACGAAACCGGTCTCTTCAAGCATTTCTAGGTCGTACTTGGTCCGTTGAGATAAGCGTTGCGCCTCTAAGAACTTATCGTGCTTCTCAAAGAAATCCATTCGTTCATCGAATTCTTTTTTGATACCACCGATAGCTCGCTCTACTTTTTCTTTCGGTGTTACATAGTGACTACTTGGGAAAATATCAATTTGTTTTGGCTCGCCAAGAATCTCACCCGTCAATGGGTCGATGCGCGTTAAACGTTCTACTTCGTCACCAAAGAATTCGACCCGATATGCAACGTCACTACCAGCCGGAAAAACGTCAACGATATCGCCCTTAACGCGGAAAGTACCACGGTGGAAATCAATATCATTTCGTTGATACTGGATGTCAGTTAAGAGACGAACGAATTTGTCTTGCTGACGGCGCTCGCCTGTTACGACAGTAATTGACATCGCTGAATAGTCATCAGGTGAACCAATACCGTAAATACAACTCACACTGGCAACGATAATTGTGTCACGACGAGTAAGTAATGCCGTTGTAGCTGCATGGCGCAATCGGTCAATCTCGTCGTTAATTTTACTGTCTTTTTCAATGTAAGTATCGCTACTGGCAATGTAGGCTTCAGGTTGGTAGTAATCGAAGTAACTCACAAAGTAGTGAACTTCGTTATCAGGGAAGAATGCCTTGAACTCGCTATACAGCTGAGCTGCCAAGGTCTTGTTGTGTGCCATCACCAATGTTGGTGCCTGGCGGTTCATAATAATGTTCGCCATCGTAAAGGTTTTACCAGAACCCGTCACACCAAGCAGTGTTTGTTCTTTTTCACCAGATTCTAACCCTTGAATCAAACTAGCAATAGCCGTCGGTTGGTCACCGGTAGGTTTGTAGTTAGATTGTAGTACGAATTTCTGGTCCATCCCACTAATTATAAGTGAGTTTTGTTATTTTGTAAGTACTACATTTTTTTGAGGAGACTAAAGGCACCTGAAAAGGCGTCTTGATACTGCTTAAGCAACTCTGAATCACTTGTACAAGTACTGTCGGCAAGTGACAACCCGTATTCGGTTCCATCAACAGTTGTTGTTTTCGCAAGGGTTGTAGCTTCATCTTTCGAAGGCTTCTCAATGATTGAAGCGAATTGGCCTTCATCGTCAGTACATTTCGTACCCGCTAATTTAGTCGAACTAAATTGTACATACTTCGTGCCACTTCCAGTGCGAAGCACCTCGTAATCAAAACCACCCACACCCTTAAGATATGAGACAGTGATTGTCATCGGCTCGATAGCGACGGTCGCAACTGTCTCAGGGTCAATAGCTGGCTGTTCGGCTACAGGCTCTGTGGTCGCAGGCTGGTCGGTACTATTCGACTCGTCCGTATCACTCACCGATGGCGTATCTTGCGTAGAAGTTTGGGTTGGTACAGAAGGTTCATTATTTGACATTGCTTTCACTACTGAAACAACAGCAACAATGAGCAACAAAGCGCCTATTACCGCCAAGACCGTAAAAAGCTTTTTTCTCCCCTTCTTTTGTACCATCCCTACCTCACAAGTTTAGTTGTTCTAAGCATATACACCATGCCCTGGAATGTAAAGGTTATTACGTTCCAAGTTCTTTGTGATATGTACTTGTCTTACTGAATCGGCTCTTCTTTGTATGAGCGTCTTTGATATATTCAACAACGTCGTCGTAATTATCAAAGATTTGGTATAAATCAGTATCGTCTTCGTTAACCGTGTGATATCGGTCAAGTAATACTTCACGGATAAGCGTATCGAGTGGTCGCCAGAAGTCACTTCCTACTAGAATAACTGGGTTTTGGTGAATTTTTCCAGTTTGGATGAGTGCAAGAATTTCAAACAGTTCATCAAACGTTCCGAAACCACCTGGGTAGTAAATGTAAGCGCTGGCATCGAGTGTCATCGCAACCTTACGGCCAAAGAAGTGGTTAAATTGGAAACTCTGCGTGGTGTAGTCGTTCAGGCTTTGTTCGTTTGGAAGCAAGATATTAAGACCAATTGAATCTCCACCTGCTTCGTAGGCACCACGGTTAGCCGCTTCCATCACGCCGTGACCGCCGCCGGTAACAACTGCGAAGCCTGCACGTGCTAAACGAGCAGCCATGTCATATGCGCCTGAAGTGATATCATCGTTTTGCGGTTTCCGCGCTGAACCGAAAATCGTTACCGTCTTTTCGTGTTGAGCGAGCATTCCGAACACTTGTTCGAACTCTTCAACAACACCAACAAGTCGGTTGTTTGCTGCTTTAATAAGCCGTTCGCGAACTTCAAGTTGGTTCTTTTGCTCAAGCCGTTTCATGTTTGCGCCACGGCCCATCTTTTGCTTAATAAGCGGAAGACGCTCAGGGGCAATCATTTCATTATCAAGTTGTTCAAGTACTTGGGCTGCTAGGTTTTTGAAACCTAAGTAGCGTACAAAAATTTCATTCCAAAGGCTTTCGCGGAAGTGGTATGCGTAACGACCTTCGTACGTTTCTTTGTTCGAGTATGCGAAACTCACGTCAAACAAGTTGAAAGCAACCGGGAAACCATCGTAGTTTAACGCTACGTAGTCGCGGTCTTTCCAAAATTCGAGTTCTGGGTCAAGTTGGTAAAGCAATTCTTCAGCACGGCGCCAGTGAAGGTCCTCAGGCTGAACATGCGGTTCGAAGGCAATCTTATCAACTGAATCTTCCTTATGTTTACCAAGGTACCGTTGAATAACACGCCAGTGGATGTTCTTACCGACAAGTTGAGTACCGCTACCTGGGTCAGCAATTAGCGTATTTACTACTGTTTCACCAAAGTGCGGTTTCGCGCTCTTCAATTTGAAGAAAGTCGAGTAAAGTTTTACTTCGTTCATGTAGTGGAATAGAAGAGGGAGTGTCTTAAGTACAAGGCCGCGCATAGTTTTCGCGTGCATAGGTACGACAACGATAATACCCATTTCTTTAGTGTGAGTAACGTTGTGGAGCTTCTTTTGTACGAAGTGAGACGCTAGGTCAACATACTTGTCGTGGTCCATAACAACAATACGCAAGTCACGTTCTTCGTAGTCGTGTGGAGTAACGGTTTTGAAGAGTTCGTTGTACTTCGTAAGCCAGTCTGGGCCTTCAGAGAAACGGAGTGCAGTATAAATTTCATCGAAATCTTCACCGGCAATCATCTGGTCAACTGTGCCGTAGCCAAGCTTTTCCATAAGTTGCTTTGGAGGCATAGTACGAAGAAGCTCTTTCGCCTTTTCGCGCTTAATAACAAACACCTTGCGGTTGAATTTAACGCTATTTGCAGCAGCAACCATATAAGGTACGAGGTAGCGTACATCTTCAGATTCGTTCGCACCAATAATTTTAGTGAGTCGCTTAATGTCTTGTTCAACACGACCGAGTAGGGCATTATACACTTCTTCACCCGTCGAAGCAGCTGGGTTAAGCCCAAGTTGACGCAGGTTCTCGTGCGCCATAGCGGTAATATCACCGATAAGCTTTGTATCAGCACCAGTCTTTCCACTAATTTCTTCTAGTTGCTTGATTGATGTTGTAAATGTTGGCTCTTCAGCGTCCAGCAAATCCCTTAAAAACTTTGACATATTAAAACTCCTTCTCTGTCATTGGCATGTCATGTAATACAGTACCTTCATGTAATATTCCGTCCTTTGCGCCAATTTTCTGTACAACTGATGTTGAGTTAGCACTGGCAAATACAATTGATTCTTTTAGTGAATGTCCTTGTGAGTAGTATGCCAAGAAACCTGAACCGAAAGCATCGCCTCCGCCAGTCCTATCAACAACTGGTACGTCTTCATACATGCCCGCAGCAACAACCGTTTTACCGTCTGTTGCAATTGCACCGTTTGGACCGTCAGAGACAATCACAACTGGGCAATAGTGGTGTGCGTGGCGAGCTAATTCTTCAATAGTCTCACCTTCCACAATCATTTGCGCTTCTTCTTTGTTGACCGTTAAAATTTCAACGTCTTCGAGTAATCCCTTTAGCTTTTCTGGATTCTTTAGTTCTACACCCGCTGGGTTCAGCATAACCTTAACTCCATGCTTCGCCGCAAGGGTAATAATTCGCTCAAGCAGTTCCATATCACCAAGTGATGAAATGTACAGCCAGTCACCTTCTTCGATAACCGAAAGGTTCAGTTCGTGGTCGGCAGCAGTTGGCATTGAACCTTTGTAGTTTAAGATAGTTCGTTCACCACCGCTCAACATAATAACGGTTGAGTAGCTGGCACGGAATGCATTGCTTTGATACACATGAGAAGTATCGACACCCTCTTTATCAAGGCTTGCGAGGATACCTTCACTCGCGACATCGAGACCTAGGCACCAAGCATACTTACTGTGAAGGCCTTGGCGGGCAAACGTAACGGCAGCGTTAGTAACATTTCCACCAGTGGCAAAAATAACTTCATCTAAATCAAGTTTTTGACCAACAGGAAGCTGCTCGTACTTCACACCTTTATGAACAAGCTCAGTAAACGCATCGGTGCTTTTTAAAAACACGTCTTGCGTTGCTTTACCAATAGTTACGATTGTCGGAAGTGTCATGGAACTAAACAACAGCCTTTCCAGCACTACCAAAGCCAGCAATCTTGTCTTCGACAACTGCTTGGATTGCATCTTTCACCTTATCCATAAGTTTCACAACTGCAAATTCGTCTGGGTGTTCTTTCAGTTCAGATTCCATAGTTGTGCGGAATGCATAACGCATGTCACTGTTGATGTTTACTTTACTGACGCCAATCTTAGCTGCATCTTCGAAGAAGTGTGCAGGTGTACCACTACCGCCATGAAGGCTAATTTGGCATGGGATTGCATCACGAATTCGTTGCAAGAGTTCAAGGTCAAGTTCTTTTGGAACTGGGTATTTACCGTGAAGGTTACCGACAGCTGCTGCGAATGTATCGATACCAGTTTCTTCTACGAAAGCCTTAGCGCCTTCTGGAGTTGAAAAAGTTTTCTTAATTTCTTCGTAATCAATACCTTCGCTGTGAACGTTACTGCTTCCACCAAAGTAGTGTGGTTCGCTTTCAACAAGTGCACCGGTAAACTTAGCGTATTCAACAACTTCTTTTGTCTTAGCGATAATTTCTTCTTCACTAGCGTCGTGGTTTGCTTGAGAAATGTCGATGTGGATGAATTCATATCCAGCGTCAATTGCAGCTTTACAGTTTTCAACAGTTGGGCTGTGGTCGAGGTTGATATACATCTCGATGCCATATTCTTTTTTGTAGTTATCTACAAGGTCACGGAGGTTTTCAAGGCCAAGGGCTTTTACTTCGCCGTCACTCACTTCAACAAGAACCGGTGCGTTAAGTTTTTGCGCCGCACGTGCAATACCGATAAGTGTTTCTTGGTTATCAATATTAAATGCACCGACTGCAAAGCCTTGTTGGCGGCTTCGTTGCATTAAGTGACGAGCCCTTAGTGTGTTGTCGCGAATTTCGCTAATTGTTAATCCCATATGTCCCCCTTTTAGAATTCTTGATGATACTTAGATGTGTTTTCGATCCATAACTTCACTTCCGGCGCAATTTTGTTGCCGCTTAAACCAAAGTGTTCCATAAGTTCAGCCGGTGCGCCAGATTCACCGAAGCGGTCTTGCATACCAATACGCTTAAGTGGTGTTGGAAGTTGCTCAGAAAGTAGTTCGGCAATAGCGCCACCAAAGCCAGCCGCAGCTTGGGCTTCTTCAGCAGATACAACACGGCCAGTTTTACGAGCACTCGCAAGAATCGTTTCGTTGTCGAGTGGTTTGATAGTTGGTACGTGAACGACTTCAGCATCAATACCCTGCCCTGCAAGTAATTTTGCAGCAAGTAATAGCTCGTATGTCATCGTTCCAGTTCCAAGAAGCGTAACGTCTTTACCTTCTTTAAGTACGTACGCCTTACCAATTTCAAAAGGAGATTCTTCAGTACTAAAGATTGGTGTTTTTTCACGAGCTAATCGAATATAGCTTGGCTTACCGTTTTCAGCAATTGCTTTGGTAGCCTTTTCAGCTTCAACGCTATCACCAGGGGCAACAACAACCATGTTTGGAAGCACACGCATAAGGGCGATATCTTCAAGCATTTGGTGGGTTGCGCCGTCAGGACCAACACTGACACCAGCGTGTGAACCAACGATTTTCACCGGTTGATTGTTAAGTGTTGCAGTTGTACGAATTTGTTCCCAGTTTCGACCCGGGCTGAATGCAGCATAGCTACTGGTAAATGGAATCTTACCAGCGCGAGCTAATCCACTTGCTACAGTGACGAGGTTTTGCTCAGCAATACCAACTTCGATGAATCGCTTTGGAAAGGCATCACGGAATAAATGCATTTGTGTACTTTCAGTTAAGTCGGCACATAGTGCAACAACGTTTTCGTTTGCTTCACCGGCAGCTTTTAGGCCACGGCCAAAGCCTGCACGAATAGGTTCGAGCTTAACATCGTCTGAAAATAGTTGTGGGTTTAATTGGTAACTCATACACCAGCTCCTTCGTGAGTAATTTGGCCACCGAGGGTTCGTAAATCATCCAAGGCTTCTTTTGCTTGTTCGGCGTTTGGCGGCATACCGTGCCATTTGTAGTTGTATTCCATGAAGTTAACGCCCTTACCTGGAATAGTGTGAGCAATAATAACTGTTGGGCGGTTCGTAATTGCACGAGCTTGGCTTGTAGCATCAATAATACTTGCAATGTTGTGGCCATCAATTTCAATGACGTGCCAACCGAATGCTTCCCATTTGCCCTTAAGGTCTTCGAGCGGCATAACGTCTTCAGTTGTACCATCAATTTGAATGTTGTTGCGGTCAACGAAAGCGACCAGTTGAGAAAGCTTGTATTTGCCGGCAAACATCGCAGCTTCCCAGATGTTTCCTTCATTCAATTCGCCGTCACCCATAACGACGTATACAAAACGACGTTGCGGGTTTTCGTCGATGTATTGCAAGCTGTATGCGTAACCTGACGCCTGTGATAAACCAGAGCCAAGAGGGCCGCTAGTGTTTTCAAGACCTGGAAGTTTTTCGCGTTCTGGGTGACCTTGCAATCGACTACCGAGCTTACGAAGTGTTACCAATTCTTCGACTGGAAAGTAGCCAGCTTCAGCCATTGTTGCGTACTGCACAGGAACACAGTGACCGTTACTTAAGAAAAATACATCACGGTCAGCCCATTCAGGCTCTTCAGGGCGAATGTTCATTACGTTAAAGTAAAGCGCTGCAAAAATGTCAGACAAGCCTAGAGGGCCAGCACTGTGACCGCTTCCAGCAGCTGCTAACATTTGAATGATATCGCGACGAATGTCGTTCGCCTTCTGCTCAATTTGAGGAATTGTTAACTTAACCACCCTATATTACTCCGTGTTTATTAATTTCTTTAACTAAAGCCTGGTACGACTCGGCAGGATTCTCGGCAGTTGCAATTGCGCCACCGGTATTCAGTACCTCTACCCCACCCTGCGTCAACGTGTAAGCGTTCTCAATATTTACACCACCATCCCAGCCAATTTCAGCAGTCGGGTTGATGTTTTTGATGAGGCGTACTTTTTCAAGCTGCATCATACTAGCCGTTCCGCCGAATTTACCAAGGTCGCCCGAGAAAATCATAATGTGGTCGGCAAGTTTAATTGCTTCTTCGATAGTTGCAGGCACTGTCGTTTTAAGCAGCGCCAAGCCAGCTTTAATGCCAGCTTCTTTAATTCGTCCTAGCAGCACCACAATATTTTCGGTGACTTCAGAGTGAATAATAATAAGGCTTGGTTTCATTTCAATAAGTTTCGCCAAATGTTCTGAAGGTCGAGCTACCATCGCGTGGATATCAACTTCCCATTCAGGTGGCCAATACAAATTGTTTTCTTCTAATAAGAAAGTTGGAGCAAATTCACCGTCGCTTAAGTCAATGTGAACCCGGCGAGCAAAAGGCGCAACACGCTCTGAAGCCTCGCGGAATTCATCCACTGTTTCAACCATAATTGTTGGAACAACGACTGCCATTACAGTTCATCCAACTGCGCGTTACGGCGCCTATACCGAGGTGCGTCAGCGTATGGCGTATTCAACCAAGTCTCTACAACACCTTGCCATTCAGCATCTTTAGTTTCATCAAAAATTCGTGAAGGAAGACAAAGTATATTGCTATCGTTATCGTTACGAGTCATCTTAGCTTCGAAAGCATCCCAGACAACACTGGCACGAATACCGCGGAAACGGTTCGCAGCCATAGCCATACCTTGGCCACCACCACATAGTAAAATTGCGCGAGGGTCGCCTTCTTCACCAAGAACTTTAAGGGCAGCTGCCTGAGCAAAATCAGGAAAGTCGTCCGCTGGATCCGGTTCGCGGTCACCCACGTCTTCAACCTCGTACCCGTGTTTAGCGAGGTACGCGAACAGCTTTTCCTTCAAATGATAGCCGTTGTGATCGCTGCCCAAAAAGATCTTCATAATATATAGGTATTTACCTTATTTGTTCAATGTTTTACCAATATCAGCAACAAGTTCGACGAGACGGTTTGAGTAGCCCCATTCGTTGTCGTACCAAACCATAACTTTCGCAAGGTTTCCGCCAACTACCTTCGTAAGGAGAAGGTCAACAACACCAGAGTGGCTGTTACCAATGTAGTCACGGCTTACCAGTGGTTCTTCGCTGACACCAAGGATACCTTGGTAGTATGGTTCAGAAGCAGCCTTCTTGAATGCGTTGTTGATTTCTTCAACAGTTGCATTTCGTTCGAAGAGGACAGTTACGTCACTAAGTGAAACAACCGGGGTTGGAACACGAATACTGAGTCCGTCAAACTTGCCTGCAAGTTGTGGCAATGTCTTTGTTACTGCAATTGCAGCACCAGTACTAGTAGGAACGATGTTTTCAGCAGCGTTACGGCCTTCACGAAGGTCCTTTGCTGGAGCATCTTGCAACGCTTGGCTTGCAGTGTAACTGTGAACAGTTGTAAGGAGTGATTTTTGAACACCGAATTCAGCGTCAAGAACAGCCATAACTGCACCAAGTGAGTTAGTAGTACAGCTTGCGTTAGAGATAACGTGGCTTGCACCTTCAATTTTGTCTTCGTTAGCACCAAGAACGATAGTATCAACACCTTCGCTCTTAGTAGGACCACTAATAACAACGCGCTTTGCACCAGCGGTAATGTGAAGTTCAGCAGTTTCTTTTTCAGTGAAACGGCCAGTAGATTCAATAACTACTTCAACATCAAGGTCGCCCCATGGTAAAGCAGCAGGATCTTTTTCAGCAGTAATTTTAATGTGTTGGTCATTAACAATAATTCCAGTGTCGTCGTAGCCAACTTTGTTCTTGTAAAGGCCGTAGTTACTGTCGTGTTGCAACAAGTATGCCAATGTCTTTGTGTCAGTTAAGTCGTTAATAGCGACAATTTCTAGATCTGCGCGGTCGAATGCAATCTTAAACGCACTTCGGCCAATACGTCCGAAACCATTAATTGCAATTTTCGTTTTAGCCATGGTTAATACCACTCCTTCTTAAACATTAGCTCTATTGGTGGTTATTATATAGCAACTACCTTAAGTCGGCAATCTTTCGTATACTATGTATATGAAGAAAGGTGAACTACTCGAACACGCCCGCCCATTTTACGAGGAAAATGAAATCCTCGAGCTCGAACACGCCATTGATATTGCCTCAAAAGCGCACACAGGACAGAAGCGCAAAAGTGGCGAACCGTACATTATTCACCCTATGGCAGTTGCCAAAACACTTATTGATTGGGGTATGGACATTGATACCGTTCTTGCCGGAGTGCTCCACGATACTGTTGAAGACACCGACCTATCTTTCGAACAGCTCGAGAGCCTATTTGGCAACGATGTCGCGTTCTTAGTTGAAGGCGTTACAAAAGTCTCTAAGGCCCGTGCCGGCATGCAAGACCTTGCAGAATACTTGCCGCAAACCAAAGACAACCTTTCAAAACTTCTTATTGCCGTTGGCCAAGATGTTCGCGTCATTATCATCAAGCTCGCTGACCGCCTGCATAATATGCAAACCCTGCAACACATGACCCGCGAGAAGCAGGTTAAAATTGCCCGCGAAAGCCTGGAAGTATTCGCTCCTATGGCCGACAAGCTTGGTATGGGGCGCGTCCGTATGCAAATTGAAGAGCTCGCCTACAGTTATATTGACCCTGAAGAGTTTAAGCGTCTACAGAACTTAATGAAGAAGCGTCTAGGCAAGAGTACTCGAAAGCTTGGTATTGTCCGTGAAGAAGTAGACCGAGCATTAAAAACGCAAAGCATTAATAATGACATTAACGGTCGAGTAAAGAGTATTTACAGCCTTCACAAGAAGCTGAAAAAAGTAAACGACAACATCGATGACGTGTACGACCTGATGGCCCTTCGCGTTATTGTTGAGAGCAAAGAAGATTGTTACCGAGTACTCGGTATTCTTCACTCTCTTTACCAACCAATGATTTCTCGTATTAAAGATTACATTGCAGTTCCAAAGCCAAACGGCTACCAAAGCCTTCACACCACAGTGCTTACACCGAGCAAACAAATTGTAGAATTCCAAATTCGTACCTACGAAATGCACGAGTTTGCTGAACGCGGATTAGCTGCGAGTTTTCACTACCACGAGCAAAAGAGTTCTAAAGATTACATAAAGAATAAAAAAGGCTCTGCACTACTTCCTGCTAACATGCAGTGGATTACTCAGCTGCAAGAAATTGCAGCAAAACTACGCAGCGGCGAAGAGATTACCCAGTCACAACTTAATATCGACCTCTTCGGTAACCGTATTTTCGTATACTCACCAAAGGGAGACATTTATAACCTTCCCGAAGGCGCCTTCCCTCTCGACTTCGCATACTTAGTTCACAGTGATCTTGGCCGTCATGCCTACGCCTTCCGTGTAAACGGTTCTATTCATGCCTTCGACAAACCACTTCATAACGGCGACATCGTAGAAATCACGACTCGTAAAAGTATTACACCAAAAGCAAGCTGGCTTGAACTCGTCACAACGACACACGCCCGTGCAAAACTTCGCTCTCAACTACGTAAGGGTGGCGCCATCGAAAGTATTAGCCATGCCGCTGGCATTATACGAGAAAAAACCCGGAAGACCCGGGCTGATTCTAAAGCGGCTAAAGCTGAGAAAACGAAAACTACTTAGTTAAGTTGTCCCAGCGAGTCACTGCTTCGTGGATAATTTGCTTTGCTTCAGCAATGTCGCCGAAGCCCTTCACGATAGTGCTACCCGGCTTCTTTAAATCTTTATAGTGAGTAAAGTGGTGTTCAATTTGCGCAATCAATTGCTTAGGCAAATCTTCGAGTGAGTTAATTGCGTTACCAGTATTTCGGTCGTCGGCAGGAACAACAATAACCTTGTCGTCAATTTCACCGTCGTCTTCAAACTTCATAACACCAATAACTTTTGCTTCAAGGAAAATGCCAGTCGCAAGTGGGTCGTTAGTAATAATCAACGCATCAAGCTCATCACCATCTTCGTCGAGGGTTTGAGGGATAAAACCATAGTTTGTTGGTTTAGCGAAAATCTTAGGGTCTACACGGTCAAGTTGGAATACAGCCAACTCGCGGTTCCATTCAATTTTGTGTGAACTTCCTTCGGGAATTTCGACTACTACGTTTATAACACCACCGTCAATGTCGCCAGGTGTGAGAATTTTATTAAAATCAGCCACTACGTTTCTCCTTTGTTTATCTCTGTTATTTTAGCATCATGCTATACTTTATTAAAGATGAAGCTCGTAACTCCTAATGAATATGTCGCTCAAGCGGCTGAACTTGTTCGAAACGCTAAAGACCGCGTGTACTTAATTTCAATGGTAATGGCCGACCACCCAAACACCAATGAATTATTTACCGAGCTTAAAGCAGCTGCCCAACGCGGCGTTACCGTTACTGTTGCTGCCGATATTTTCACCTTTGGTGAGGTAAATGGCGGCTGGTTACCTTTCCGCTATTACAGCCCTGGTACCAAAGACACAAACAACATGGTAAAGGTACTTAAGAAAGCCGGTGTGAAGTTTCACTGGCTTGGCCGCAGCCGTGTAACAATTTTCAACGGGCGCACTCACAGCAAGTGGTGTGTGATTGATGACACATCTTTCGTGTTTGGCGGTGTTAACTTATACGACGGCGGTATTGATAACGTAGACTATATGTTCCGCATCGATAACGACGCTAAACTCGCCGACCGTCTCGTTGAAGAACAATTACGCATTTACCGCTCTGAACGAAAATCTGGCAACTACCCAAGTATTGCCGTCGAACAAACCGATAAAAAAATCTTAATTGATGGCGGTATCATTGGCCAATCAATTATTTACCGCCGCGCCTGCGAACTTGCTGAAGAAGCAAAACATATTACGTTTGTTTCACAGTACTGCCCTACCGGTAAATTATCTCGCATTCTTAAGCGCAAAAAAGTGAAGTTATATTACAACAAAGCATCAAACGCTGAAGGCCTCAATAAATTTGTTATTACATTAAGTCAGTTCGTCACCGGCTTAAGTACAAGTTACCGCAAAAAACGCTATCTACACGCCAAGTTTATTATTTTCACTATGCAAGATGGCACAAAACGAGCAATCACCGGTTCGCACAACTTTGCGTACACCGGTGTATTACTGGGAACTCGAGAGATTGCTTTGGAAACTGCTGACCCTGCAATCATCGGTCAGCTTGAAGAATTTATTGCCAAAAAGATTGCTTAATTAACTGCGGTCAAACTCGTCAAGATACTCACGAAGAGATAACGCCGCCGCTGCACCCTCGCCTACCGCACTTGCGATTTGCATTGTTGCGCCACTTCGCACATCACCACTCGCGTATACACCTTCAAGTGTTGTCTGAAGCTTAAGGTCGGTCTTCACAAGTCCAACTTCATCAAGCTCAACACCGCTATCAACTAAGAAGCCGGTGTTTGGCATAAGGCCAACGAATACAAAGATACCGTCGGTAACAATTTCAGCAGGTTCGCCATTTTCGATAATCTTCACGCTCGACACACGGCCTTCGGTATCGATAATCTCCTCAGTTGTTGTATTAAGGTGAACGGTAATTTTACCTTCATCAACAAACTTCTGAAGTTCGTGTTGCAATACATCGCTCGCCTTAATAGTGCTTCGTACCAACAAATCAATGTGAGTTGTGTAACGAGTAAGGAAGATTGCTTCTTGAAAAGCAGAGTTACCACCACCAACTACTACCAATGTTTTGTCACGGTAAAATGCACCATCACACGTTGCACAGTAGTGAACGCCACGGCCGTAGAATTCTTTTTCGCCAGGAACACCAAGCTTTTTGTAATCGCTACCAGTCGCAATAAGAACGGCTTTTGCTTTTACATCTTCGCCATCAACGGTAACAATTTTGTACTTACCATCAATTTTAATTTCCGTTACGTCGCCGTATTCAATTTGCGCACCAAAGCGTTCAGCTTGTTTTTCAAGGTGGCCAGCGAGGGTCATACCTTCAATACCATCAGGGAAGCCTGGGTAGTTATCAACCATATCAGTAATAGCAGCAAGGCCGCCAATTGCAGATTTTTCGTAAAGAACGGTATCAATGTCTTCACGGGTTGTGTAGATTGCAGCAGCAAGCGCACTTGGGCCTGCGCCAATCATAATTACGTCTCGAATAGTGTCGCTCATATTAGTTAATCAATCCTGCGTTATAATATTCAATTAATTTTGCTGATGGTTGCACTTGTTCCGGTGTTGGAATCACCATAATAATAAACTTAATTGGTGTGTTTGGTGGAATATCTTCACCGCTACCAGTTTCACCGTACGCTTGTGCTGCTGGAATAGTCAGTTCACGTACACCGCCAACTTTCATACCAACGGCGCCCTTTGTCCAACCTTCGATAACTCCACCTGGCGTCACGCTAAATGGTGCTTTCAAAGCGGTGCCATCAATTGAACCGTCGAATACTTTTCCGCTTGGGTTCCAGCCTAAGTAGTAAGCAGTAAAGCTTGATTCTTCAGTAAGTGTGTCACCATCGCCAACAACAATATCGTTCGTTTTAAGTTCAGTAACGCTAGCAGCGTCAAAAGCAGCTGGACGGTTTGCATACTGGTTAAATGTATCGAAGTATTTATTTGAAAGTTCGGTTTGTTGGTCTGAAACTTGTTTCTGGTACTTTGCGTACTCAGTTTGAGCAAGCTCTTTGTCGGTTTGTTGGTTGCTATTAGCAAGCACAATTGCAACGAATGAACCAATAGTTCCTACGAGCATAAATGCGGCAATGATCCAAATGCCAATACGTTGTGTTTTAGTTGCAGCCATTAGATTACTCTCCCTTTAGTAGCTTCCAGTACGCGTGAAATCACGCCATCAATTACAGCCGTTACTTCTTCGTTTGTCAGTGTCTTATTATACGATACTAGCTTAATTCTTACTGTGTTGTTTTTATCGTCGCTTCCCTCTGCTTGATAAATACCAAGAGGTTCAACAGAAGTAATTAAATCAGTCTCACTTAAGGCATTTGTGGCTTCATTCACGATAGTTTGGAATGAAACATCTGCAGATGTTTGGAACGTAATATCACGTTCAGTACTTGGGTATCGACTTAAAGCTTGGTATAGGTACCCAACTTGAGAAACCGCTTCGTGTAGTGCACGTGGGTTAATTTCAAACCCAGCAGTATATTCAGGGAGCTTAAAGGTCTTTTGGACCGCTTTACGATATTCGCCAACAACACCAAGGTATACACCAGACTTAGCATCAAATACAGCCGCGCTTCGGGCTGGTTCGAATGGTGCCGCAGTCGCGTCGCCATCAGTTAAGGTTTCGTAACGAAGTGTTAAGCCAAGAATGTCAGTGACATATTCGAGGTAGTGCTTCGCATCGTAATACGCGTCACCTTTTGTCTTAGCACGGGCAATAACTAAAGCGATACTATCAAATTCAACCGGTACACCCTCTTCAGTTTGACCGGCAGATTTTCGGTGCACTTTATTGCATTCAAACACGGCAAACTCATCGTAGCCAGCTTTACGGTTCGGGTTAACAAGCGTCAACAAGTTTGGCGTTAAGCTTTGACGATAGTACTGAAGTTCAGGGCTGATGCTATTGGTAATGCGGTAGGCATCTTCTGGGTTTTGGCCAACCTTCTTTAAAATATCGCCGTGGACGAAACTGTAAGTTAATACTTCATTTGCACCAGCACGAACGAGCAGTGAACGAACTTGAGCTCGCAGTGAGTCGAAGCTACTTGGACGAGTTGCAATGAAGTCGCGGCGAGGCAACGTTGCGTTAATAGTATCGAACCCAGCCAAACGACCAACTTCTTCAATGATGTCTTCAGCAATGTGAATATCTTCGCGCCAGTATGGAACGGTAACGGTTGCATCGAGTTCATCGAAGCTAATACCGAAGCCAACATTTTGTAGCAACTCAACAATATCGCTAGCACTAAAGTGCGTACCGAGTGTTTCATTAATGTGACGTTCGCTTACCTTCACAGTAATTTGCTCGCGCACACCAGGATACGCTTCAACAATATCGCTTGAAACAGTTGCGCCAGTATATTCAGTTAATTGGTTGACCGCTTCAGCAAGTACAGGACCCGCAAGTGGCGCCGGCACACCTTTAGTGAAACGAGTAATTGCTTCAGAGAAAATACCGTGTCGCATTTGTGTTGAACGCAGGTGGTAAAGGTCAAACGTCGCAACTTCAAGCAAAACGTTCTTCGTGTTTTCATCAACGATTGTATTCGCGCCACCCATTGCGCCAGCAAGGCCAATAGCAACGTCACCAGCAGCAATAACAATATCAGCAGGGTCCATAGTAATTTCTTTGCCATCAAGCAGCGTTAACTTTTCGTCAGCACGAGCTGAACGAACACGAATACTAAAGTCATTGCCTGCAAGGGCTTTGAACTTATCGTAGTCGTAGGTGTGTGATGGTTGACCAGTTAAGAGCATGAGGTAATTCGATACATCAACCGATGCGCTAATTGGGCGAACGCCGCTGCGCGCTAAGTACGTTTGGAGCTGTACTGGTGATTGAGCTTTTTCATCAACACCCGTAAGAACAATTGACGTAAATCGGTCAGATAGCGTTGAGTCTTCAATAATAACTTCAGGCGCTTCAAGCGAATTGTCTGCGCTAAAGTGTGGGACAATATTATTCAACCAATCAGGTGTATTGAATGGCTTGCCTTGGATACCCGCAACTTCACGCGCAAACCCAATAACACCAAAGGCGTCAGGACGGTGAGTTAATGATTTATTTTCAACTTCAAGTAAGTAATCATCAAGTTCGTATAGCTCGGCGAAGTTCGTGCCAGGTGCACAATCTTTATCGATAACTAAAATGCCGGTGTGGTCATCAAACAAATCAAGTTCTTTGGCGCTCGCAAGCATACCGTTACTATCGACGCCACGAAGTGGACGAACGCTTAAAACAAACGGCTCAGCATCGTTAAACGTTTCAGGCACAGTACTTTGTGGCGGCAACCAAGCGACCATAATACCAGCGCGAACATTTGGCGCGCCGCATACAACTTGCACGAGGCCGTTTTCGTCGCGGGCAACATTTTGCGCAACGCCACCATCGTCAATTTTCGTAACGTTCAGGTGGTCAGTGCCTTCAATAGGCGCACATTCAACAACCTTCGCAACAATGACGTCGTTATACTTCGCACCAATGTGCTCAATACCTTCAATTTCAACAAGACGCGCACCAATAAGGGTCGCAAGCTCATCAACCGGCATGTCGATGTCGGTGAACTTTTTGAGCCAATTTACAGAGATAATCATGATTCAAACTTTCTTAAAAATGCCAATTTACCAGATTCGAAGTGACGCAAATCTTCAATGCCGTACTTCAGCATAACAAGGCGTTCAACACCACCGCCCCAGGCAAAGCCACGGTACTGTGTTGGGTCGATGCCTGCAGCTTTTAGAACATTCGGGTGAATCATTCCACAACCAAGCATTTCAAGCCACTCGCCAGGTTTGCCACCAATAGCGGCTGGTTTTTCAATTAAGAATTCGAGGCCTGGTTCAGTGAATGGGAAGTATGCAGGTTGGGTTTTCACGCGCAGCGTTTGGCCATAGTACGTTTCAAAGAAGCTTCGAAGTGTCCCAAGCATTTGGCCAAGGTTCGCAGTTTTGCTGACGAACACACCTTCAACTTGGTAGAACGTGTGTTCGTGTGTTGCATCAACATCTTCGTTGCGGAAAACACGGCCATAGCTGACTGCAGCAATTTCGCCACCAGCTTCGAGCTTTTCTTTACCTTCAATTAAGATACGGTTTTGCATTGTTGAAGTGTGCGCAGGAGGAATAAAGCCTTCTTCGGTACGGAACGTGTCGTACCCATCGCGAGCCGGGTGGTCTTCTGGGAAGTTTAGTGTACCGAACATGTGGTGGTCGTCGTCAATTTGGCGAGATTCAACAGCGTCGAAGCCCATACGAGTAAAGATATCGATAACGTTTTCAAGTTCTTTTGTAAGTGGGTGTTGTGTCCCCTGTTCAGTTGGAAGCAACTCTGGCTTCTTGCCGTTTACAGACCAAGGGGCCGTAACATCGAGAGCAACAACGTCTGCAGATTCGAGTTGTTCTTGACGAGCTTCAACTGCAGCCTCAACCGCAACCTTCACTTCGTTTACTTGGCGGCCAAAAGCACCACGCTCTTCAGGTGGAAGGGTGGCAATAGCACCGTACATTTCTTTAAATTCAGGTGCTTTTAAAACTTCACGCGGTGAGTCGCTCGCAGCAACTTGCTGTAGCAAACTTTGAAGAACACCCTGGACATCGTATGTAGACATAATTAATGTCTATTATATCACGAGGAGACGAGAGAAAAGACTGCTTGCAGACTTTTCCGAGACGACGAAGTGATACGCGAGTCAAAGACGCGCGATACGCTACCGCTTTATGAATTAATAGAAATAACGAGCAGCCATATCGCCGCGATAACAACCGCTGCAATAATAACAATCCACACCCAGCCAAATTTTGAAGTTAAGCTTGTGTTTTCTATGTATGCAGAGTCGTCAACGCCATCAGGCAAATCAGCTTGCTTTGCTTTTTCGCGTGCACGGTCTTGTAGCTCTTGTGCGAGCTTTTCTTGAAGTTGCGAACGTGTGTCGCTTTGTTTTACGTATAATCCCATGTTTCTATCATATCACTATGTGCGGTTCTTAAGTGTTGACTCGAATTGTTTATGGTATACTGATGGCATATTTACCATAAGGAGGGAAATACATATGGCAACTAAGAAGGCCGCTTCTACTAAAAAGAAAGTTCCGGTGAAAACTAGCACTTCATCGTCAGCAAAAACGACTGTTAAGACTGTCAAAACCGTCTCTGTATCTGCAGCTGCATCACAGACCGGACTTAGTTCTCACATCGTTACATCACTACGTTCAGCAAAACTTTGGCGTGCATTAGCCGCAGAGTTCATTGGTACATTCCTACTTGCTGCAGTAATCATCGCTGGTCAAGGTCAACCAATCTTCGTGCTATTCGCACTTGTTGGTATCGTACTTTTGATCGGTGCAATCTCTGGTTCACACGTTAACCCAGCTATCACTATTGGTGCTTGGGCTACTCGTCGTATCGGATGGCTCCGTGCAGTTGGTTACATTCTTGCACAATTCCTAGGTGCAGCTGTTGCTTACGTTGTTTTCAACGCATTCATCGGTGGTGCTGGTGCAGTTTCAGAACAACAACAGCTTTACGGCCAAACTGCTCCAACTTTGTTTGCTGCAGTTGACGTTGCTAATATTGCTGGAAAAGAATGGTACATCTTCTTCTCTGAGCTTCTTGGTACTGCAATCCTTGGTTTCGCAGTTGCTAGCGCAACTCGAACTATCGACCGCCTTACTGGCGCATTCACAATCGGTCTTGGTATCTTCACAGCGTTGATGATTACTGTTACTGTTGCTGGATACGTTTCTGGAAGCGCAATCATCAACCCTGCTGTTGCACTTGCATTGCAAGCTTACACACCTGTTGTATGGGCTTACGCAGTATACGCACTTGCACCAGTTATCGGTGGTGTTCTTGGCTTCATCGTGCACGACTTGGTTCGTACAAAAGAAGTTATCTAGTTTAACCACTAGAACAATTAAAACCCCACTTGCTAGAGTGGGGTTTTAAATTGACAATTTATAATAAATATTATAATATAGATATTGCAATTCGCTTCCCATTCATTGGATGTGCGAATAGCGCACCCCACAAGCAGAGAGAAAACTTATGACTCAACTTATCAGAGCCGTTCGATACGGTGATTCACTGACCATCATCACTCACGTGTTTTCAGTCGATTCGCACTATGCGTCGCTGGAACGCGAGAAGGCCACGGCGCAGTTTCCGCTGTTCATCCTCAGCGAGAACGAGACGAAAGATGAATTCGTCGAAGAATTCAAAAAGTCGGTGGATGCGTTCCCTGCCCAGGACGCGCTGGACATGTATATCATTCAGCGAGGAAGCTCGCTGTACTTCGGCCTCAAGCAGGTCGAGATGCAGTTCATCGCCACCGTCACGGAAGCCTTCCAGTGGACTCAGGACGTCGCCATCGACTATCCGATTTCCGAACAGTTCTCCTACCAGAGCGAAGTTGCCGCGTTCAAGTATCCGCTTGTCACGCCTGAGCAAATCGTGACGAACATCCTGGCCGGCGAGCTGTTCCCCACCAAGATGAGCCTGGAACTGTACAACGCCCACGTCGTTCAGGCGCGAAGCGTCAAGTCGTAAGGTGCACGGGGTGGTGAGGTTACTTGCCACCCCCGCACCAACCTATTCTTTCTGCTTGTATACAACTCCTTAACGGGAGTTATTTTTTTATTCTTCGTCTTGTTGTGGCTTATCAATTAGCAGCGGTTCAATGCTTTTATTATTCCCGGCAATCTTCGTCACGTCAGTATCAATTTTACCGAGTTCTTTATGTGCATTATTATAGTGCCCCACGGTTGTACCAAGAGATTTACCGAGCTTACCCATGTAATCATCAAAGGTCGCTATATGGCGCCCTAGCTTACCAACTTGAATTTGAATATCTTTAGCCTGCTCTTCAATTTGCAAGCTACGCAGGCCTTGTAGAACGGTTTGAAGATAAGCCATGAAGCTGGTTGGGCTGACAATAATAACTTTCTTCTCGCGGAAGCCGTATTCAATAAGGTCACGAGCACTTGAGCCTGTTCCAACATCACCAATTAATAAATCGTAATACAACGATTCACTTGGAATAAACATGAAAGCAAATTCCATCGTGTTTTCCGCTGGGCGAATATATTTTGCCGTTTCATCAATACGTCCCTTAAGGTCGTTACGGACTTTCTTTAGCCATTCTTCGCGCTCGGGCTTTGTTTTTGATGCCACCATGCGGTTGTAGTTCTCAAGGCTAAACTTACTATCGATTGCGAGAATCTGGCCTTTATCTAAAAACACGACAGCATCGGCTATAGTACCGTCGTTAAAACCGTACTGCATTTTGAAGTTTTTGGTTGGCAAAATATTCGCCAGTACTGATTCAAGATAGTACTCACCAAACACACCACGCTGCTTTGGGTTCTGCAACACGTTTTGAAGTGTCTTCAGTTCATCAGCAACATCAACTACTCGCCTATTCGTTTCGTCTAATTTCGTAAGGCGCTGCGAAACATCATTCACTAATTTCATACTTTGGCCAAGTTGCTGTTGCATTGAGGTTTGCATGTTTGTTGCGTTGCGTTCGAGTTTGTCGCCAAGCACCGTTTGCAAATTCGTAATAGTACGGTTAAGTTCCGTCACATCGGCTTTAATAAGTTCAACACTGCTGCCAGATTTCATATCACGCAGGCGCTGCGAAATAACAAATAGCCCAGCGCCTAAACCGCCAATAACAATAATAAGTAAGATAACCACAACCATTTCCATGGTTTCAGTATACTACAGTGCAAGGAGAAGGCGGATAGCCACTGCTGTCACGACGGCCGCAATGACTGCACCAGGGAACCATACAATACGCGCAGTTAAACCGAAGAGGACGTATGTCGCAGCATAGAATGCAACTGCCCATAGAAGCGCTTCGTACCAAGCAAGGCCACTAAGGTATTGGCCAAGGACCCATAATACTGCTGCAGAGGCAACAGCAATGATAATTGGACGCGGCTGTAATGTACGAACTAATGCAAATGCACCGAGAATAGCAACAATAACCGTTGCGATACTACCAGCAACACCGCTTCCATCAACACACATAGCTGCATTCGCTAAGTCGCGACATGCCATTGGTTCAATAATATAACTGGTAATGAGTGCCGTAAGGAGCCACCAAATTAAACCGAGGACTGCCCCGATAAAGACTATTCTAACTCTCGCCCACCACGGTTTTACGACTACTGTTCGTTCGTCTACTATGACTTTTGCCATGTCCGTGTATCTCCCTATTCTGATTGTTCGTTCTTGGTTGGTTACTGTACCATAATGCCCCTATGAGCGCAATTCCCACCCCTGCTATAACGTCAAACGGCGTGTGGACCAAAGCGACAACTCGGCCGACACATACCAGCACCACTAATACCGCTAAAACGATAGATAATTTCTTCATGCGGGTTTCGAACCAAACCGCAGCTGCGATAGCTGTTACGAATAACGCGTGGTCGGATGGGAAGCCGGGGTTGTCGAGGTATGATGCCCCTGGGTTTACACCGAGCAGTTCAAACGGACGAAGGTCGGATGGTTGGTAGATTGTTGCAAGGAACTTTGCGAGTAAGTAGGCTGTAAGTCCGGCCATAAGAATACGGGAGTAGGCTTTGAAGCGTTGGCCTTTTGGAACTTTAAAAAGAATTGCACATGCACCAATAAGAACAATTGCGAAAACCAGGTAATCGGCGATGAGGTGGACGAGGAAATTATCTGCCATATGTATGTATTATAGACCTGCTTTTAAGGAAAACGCTAGGGCTTATGAAAAACTCAAAAAAAGTTCATAAGTTTTTAATAATCTCGGCGTAAACTAAACTATATAAACATAAGCGGATAAGCAATACGTTATGAAAGTACTCGTTATTGAAGACAACCCAAGACTTGCCGATAGAATAAAAAATCTACTGCAGCGACACTACTTAATCGAACTTGCGAGTTCCGGCGACGAAGCTATATCTATTGCGACAACTCAGACAACAGATATTATTCTCCTTGATTTAGGGCTCCCCGATATGAACGGTCTGGAGGTTTGTCAGAAAATTCGAGAGCTAGGCGTAACAGCACCAATCCTCGTTCTTACAGGTGTGGATGATATTCCAACTAAGGTGGAGCTTTTGAATACCGGAGCTGATGACTATATGACAAAACCATTCGATGCAAACGAACTAAAGGCACGAATTAACGCACTTGAACGACGGCGGAACCGTACACCGCCCGAAGAAGACCTAAAGGCCCAGGATCTTGTCCTAAGCCCAGCGAAGCGCACGGTCACAAGGAACGGCATTGAGGTTAATCTCCGTAGAAAAGAATTCGACATCCTTGAATACCTTTTGAAGAATAAAGGTAGAGTGCTTTCTAGACAGATGATAATTAACCATGCTTGGATTTCAACAAGTGCAGCATGGACCGGTTCGGTTGATGTTCATATTAAACAACTTCGTGATAAAGTCGATCGCCCATTCCACATACCAATTATCAAGACAACATACGGCGTCGGTTATTCAATTAATGTCCCAGAAGATACCGACGATGAATGAAAATTTGAATGCAATATTTATACGCAGCAAAATTAGCAGGTTACGTGTAAATTATCCTAAAAGAACATGGGCACTTAAACCATTTCCAAACATCATCAATGCTCCGTATGGAAGAAAACGAATGACGGCGATAGTTCTTCGAGGCACTTTGCTACTCACGCTAGTGCTTATCTCGTTACTGTTCATCAATGGCTTACTAGTAAGAGAGGTTCAGGCCACAAGAATAATTATTGGCACATTAATTGCTGTGTATTTAATCATAGCCGAGATATTGGTTCACCATAAAAAATACCTTACTGCCGCCTGGATGCTTGTGATTCTATACGCCAGCGTCGCTACGGCTGTTCTACTCTTATGGAGTCTAAATGCCTCAATTGGCATTTTGACAATTGGGTTCACTGTATTTCTCGCAGGCACTCTTTTAAGTACCAGGTACATATCGACCGTAACGATAGGCACAATATTAATTTTATTTGTCGTACAGTGCATACATTATATAGACTTAATAACACCCGACTTTACAGCACTATCCAAACAGTCACATTTTATGGACGTCCTTTCATATTCAACAGTGATTGGTATCTTTGCGCTAATATCGTGGTTATCAGGTAAACAAACTGAACATTCAATCCAGCGTGCCTTGAAAGCTGAAGAAAAGATTAAAGCTGAAAAATTAAATCTTGTTCAAAGACTAAATGAACAATCAATTGCCTTGAGGCAGACCCAATTGCAAGAAATGGCTAATCTGTATAAATTTGCTTCGATTGGTCAATCTACCACAGCAACTCTTCATGAGTTATCAAATCAACTCAGCATTCTTACTCTCGATATTGATGACTTACAGCTTCGTCATAGACAGTCTAAAGCTATTCAAAATGCTAAAGACGGAATCGATAGTATCAACTTACTCGTGCGTCAAACCCGGAAGCAGCTTCAAGAAAATCAAGAACTTATTAGTTTTAATGCCATTCCTATTATCGAGAGGGCTGTAAATGAAATTCATCCAAAATTTAATTCCAAAAACGTTGTCTTTAATAAGTTTATTCCAAAGCGCAGCTCATTTATTGTGTCAGGCGATCCTCTAAATTTGTCACATGTAATTACAATTTTACTAAATAATGCTTTTGACGCCTGTATCTCAGAAGAGAACTCTACAATACAAATTAGAGTGAGTGAATCCACCGATACATTAGATATATCTGTGACAGATAACGGGCCAGGACTTACAGAAAATACACACAGCCTATTTCAACCGCACAAAAGCACAAAACCAAACGGCCTTGGAATTGGACTTTATATAACAAAGCAAATTATAGAAAGCCAGTTTAAAGGTAAGATTAGAGCAAAACAACGAATAGCTGGTGCAGAATTTATCGTATCCCTACCTCGGACTATATTAAAAAGATAGGCTCACCTCTAGTAATTTCATCTGACTTGTGCTATAATAGAAACATTGCATCCGAATGGATACCTCACTATTGTCTCAAGCCGCTCAGTCGCGAGCCCAAACGGCAAACAAATAGATGGAAAGGTTTTCGCTGTTCGTCTGCAGCGACAACATACCAATTCATAACCCCTGAAAGGGATTACTATTTATGGCATATCGCCCTAGCAACAACTCATCAACTCAACCCCGTGGCGCCCGTCCTGGACACCGTTCATTCGGCGGCCAGTCTTCAGGCGGCGGTAACCGACGTCCATCAGGCGGCGGCGGTGGAAACCGACGTGGTGCGTACATTCACCCAAGCAAGTTCATCAACAAAGCTGTAGCAGCTGTTGACGAAGTTGTTTACGAACACAAGCACAACTTCGCAGACTTTCCTTTTAACGCAGCTCTACACGCTAACGTTGCAAAACGTGGCTACACTGCACCAAGCCCAATCCAAGACCAAGCGATTCCCCTCATTATTGAAGGCCGCGACGTTATTGGTTTAGCAAACACTGGTACTGGTAAAACAGCAGCCTTCTTGCTTCCTATCATTAACTCACTTACAACACACAGCCCACGTGCTTCAGTGCTTATCATGGCTCCAACTCGTGAACTTGCTGTTCAAATTGAAGAAGAGTTCCGTGCCTTTTCACAAGGTATGCAACTTTACGACGCAATTTGTGTTGGTGGTACTAGCATTGACCGTCAAATCCGCGACCTTCGTCGTGGTGCACACGTAATCATCGGTACACCAGGTCGCCTTAAGGACCTCATCAACCGTCGTGAACTAAACCTAAGCAACGTTACGACTCTTGTTCTTGACGAAGCTGACCGTATGCTCGACATGGGATTCATCAATGACATCCGTTCTATCGTTTCTCAAACTCCTGAAAACCGTCAAACACTATTCTTTAGCGCGACTATCACACCTACAATTAAAACTCTTGTAGACACCTTCCTAAACAACCCAGCTGAAGTACAAGTACGTACAGCTGACACTAGCGAACGTGTAGACCAGAACATTATTGAAGCTGATACTAAAGAAGGTCGTCTTGATATCCTTACTAACATGTTGAACGATGCAGAATTTGAAAAAGTTCTTGTATTCGGTGAAACTAAGTTTGGTGTACAACGTCTTTCAGACCACCTTGAACGAAGTGGCCACTCATCTGTTGCCATTCACGGTAACAAATCACAGTCACAACGCCAACGTGCTTTGAAGACTTTCAAAGATGGTAAAGCTCGTATCCTTGTTGCAACTGACGTTGCTGCTCGTGGTCTAGACATTCCTAACGTGAGTCACGTTATCAACTACGACCAACCTGCGACATACGAAGACTACGTTCACCGTATCGGCCGTACAGGTCGTGGTGGCGCAAGCGGTAAGGCACTTACCTTCGTTCCAACACAAAACCGTCGTTAATTTACGACAGCGCTAATTTCATTAGCAACAAATTTAACGTACCGGCCCACAACTTCGTGACCGGTCGTTATTTTTTTAGCCACAATATTTGGATTACGTTTTGCAAGAATACGAATATTTGAACCAATAACAACCGGGTCAAGACTGCCATATAAAATAGTCATCGGCAGTTTTAATTTTTCCGCATCAATCATTGAGGTTTGGTTAACAATACTACTCTCAAGGGCTGCGAAGTACGCGCCAACATTTCCTGCATTGATATCGAACGCGCTATTAGCGAGTTTTAGCTTTACAATAAGTGGCGATAACGACTCAAGTGTTTGCGGGTATTTCTTCGCCCGTCGATACAAGTCTTTTAATATCTCATCGCGCTGTAACAACCGGCGCTTTTCTTCTGTTTGCCTGTAAAACGGTGGGCTACATAAAATTAATTTCTTAATACGAAACTTATAGCGCTTCGCAACTTCAACGGCAACAAGGGCTCCAAGTGAATGCCCCACAATAATGGGTGGTTGTACAATACCTAACTTCAAAAGGGTTGCGCTCACCGACCGCGCCTGGCTTTTTGCGTCATACTTACCCCAGCTTGGCCGCGGTGACTTTCCAAACCCAAGCAGGTCGATGCCAATAACTCGCACGTTCTTTGGCAGCAGTGGAATCAAACCATCCCAAGCTTTCGCTGAGTTGCCAATTCCATGTAGTAAAATGAAGGTCGCTTTTGGTTTTTTTGGCGACAAAAATTCGGTTACATGGAGTGTATACGGAATTTTTAGCCAACGGTGAAATAAGGTGTCCATGTATCTATAATAACAGCCTTACCTTGCTTAAGAGGTCCACGAAGGAGGCGAAGAGGTAATGCTTTATTTACAACGATAAATATGATAATCTATCCGCAACCATGTGCATCCCGCAAATGGTTGTGTCGCTTAAAGGAGCGATATTCGACATTTCGGCACAAGAAAGGCTCTGCAATGAACTTCCAAAGTTCTGGTCAGGGTGTCCGCAAGTCACGACGCTTCGCACTTGTCGCGGCACTGGCACTCATGATGGGATTCTTCTCAGCACCACTCCCCGCTTCCGCCTCATCAAACACCGAGGTAGAAGCATCCGTCGTTCTGATTGGTACCACCTGGAGCGGGTACATCTACGTTCCGGACTACGCCAGCGCAGACGGCGTCGGCTACTGGACGGATCAGCTCAGCGCTTCGTCCTTCTGCACCGGTTGGTTCGCCAGCACCGAAGGTGACATCGTCACTGCCGGTCACTGCGTCGACCCCGACGAAGGACGCATCGCCATCCTCACCAGCTACCTCGGTTCGCAAGACGCCATGGATTCACTCAGTGACGCCATCGTGAACTGGACCGTCGAAGGCGACAACGACGGCGACGACGTGAAACGGGTCGTCCAAGTTGTGCAACCCAGCGACGTCGAAGGTGCAATCATCACCAACAACCCCATCACGGCACAGATCGTGGATTTCCGGGGGTTCGAAGAGGGTGACCTGGCCCTGTTGCGTGTAGCTGGAATCAAATCCACGCCACCGCTCACGGTTGCGACGACACACCCCACGAACGGCGATGCACTCACGGCAGTCGGCTTCCCTGGTTCGGTTGCGGAAGTCATGGACGGCACTCGCGTTCACGCCTCTTTCAAGTCGGGCACGGCCTCAAGCCGACAGTTCAGCGCAGAGGGTGGTGTCCCTACCACAGAAATCAACGCTGACATCAGCCCTGGCATGTCCGGAGGTCCCACCGTCAACGCGAAGGGCGAGGTTCTTGGTGTCAACAGCTTCACGCTGACCAACGAACAGCGCAACTTCAACTTCATCACTGACACCGATGACCTTGAAACCTTCCTGAAGACGAACGACATCGGTTTCGTCGCCGCCCCTGTAGACAACGGTTCCGGCACAACGATTGTGGTAGTCATTGCCATAGTTGTTCTGTTGCTGCTACTGGCTGGCGCCTACTACATTCTGGTATGGCGCAAGAAGCACCCAGCTACCGCGGGCGCATACGGTGGTGCTTCGGTGGTTCTGTCTACTTCAGCGGTTCACGAGAACGTGCCGGAGCCGGCGGTGACAGCAAGCCCGACGGTCGTACAAGAAAAAGCACCGATTGTCATCGGGCCGGCCGAAACCACACCACTCGTCGACACCCCACCCGAAGTCGATGCACCACCCACAGGGGTTTTTTGCCCCGAGTGCGGTACGCATTACCCAGGTGGCACGAAGTTCTGTTCGAAAGACGGAACTGCCCTCCCGAACGTTTAGCGACGTTCACCGCGGATGAGACCGTCCATGCATTCACTGCGTGGGCGGCTCATCCGCCATTAACCTAGTACATAAATTATTGTGTATCGAGTTAATGATTCTGATATAGTTAATGGTAATGTCACGCGAAAATATAGAGTTTCAAAAACACATTCAAAAAAAGAAGAAAATTACCTTTCTCGATACGCTCGTAATCGTCGCTTCTTTTCTCTACCCACTCAGTAGTATTCCTCAAGCCATACAGATTTTCCACGGCTCTACTGATGGTGTTTCTATTTATTCATGGATAAGTTTCGCAGTATTTGCGTCTATCTTTTTGACCTACGGGCTTAAGCACCGCATTACACCAATGATTATCACCAACAGTCTATGGCTTGTGATGGATAGTATTGTGATTGTCGGCCTGCTCCTAAATAGCTAACTTTCAACGAGCGCGAGTATATTGCCAGATGGGTCTTTAAACCAAGCAATGTTTGGGCCTTGGTGAAATTCTTTACCACGAAGCACACCGCGCTCATCTTGCGGCGCAGGCATGTCAGGGTATCGCTCAAATGTAATACCATGCGCATTCACTAAATGGTCTATAGCGACGTCAATGTCTTCAACGACAAAATTCAAAACAGTAAACTCTGCCGGAACATGGTTTGGCTTTTCGTACATAAACAGCTGGCCGCCGCCAGGAAGTGCGAGCATTAACCCCATACTTTCATTCTTTACCGGCAGTTCGAGTGTATCAACATAAAAGGCACGGGCTTCTTCGAGGCTCGATACAGATATTCCACTAAATGATGAAATTGCTGTAAGCATATACTTATTATACTCTTCTTATTCTTGAGCGTATATCCAGGCACGAAGGTAGGTACGCGAGTTACCGTCATCAATAAACTGGTCGGTTTGACGGTCGAGGGCTTGTACGGCGGCATTCTTATCACTGAGCGCCAGGTACATTAACAAGTAATCACCAAGTGCCACGTTATAGTTATTTGGCTTATCTTGTTTTGAAAGCTTTTCTTTAATTCCAGCGCCGTCGCTTTTAAACGTTTCCATAACTGGGCTCATTGGGATTAATTGAATAGCTAGCTTGGTATTTGATTCATCGCTAAAGAACGTTGAGTACGTCCGTTTACCACCGAAGCTAAGTGAAGCAACTGGGCTCGTGTAGTTCTTTAAATAACTTGCTGAGGTATCGACACTTCTCCATGCAGTGTTTGCTGTTGCGGTCTCGTTGGACAACATCCATACACCGCTTTTCTTTAATGTTTTATTGCCAATCACATCCGCCCAAAGCGCTACACCGTTATAGGCGTTTAGTGCCTCAGAACTTGATTCTTGGTTGTTACCATCTTGGAATGGTGAAAGCCCAGCTGCCCAAGAGTGTGCAGAGTATGGGTCGTAGGTTCGCTCAATTGGAAATTCAGGGTAGGTTTCGTACGAAGCAATGTCCGCAACCAACAAGTTAACACGGTCTTTATATTCATCCACAAATGATTCATCGTACTTTCCTAAAATACTCGCTGCGTAAATAAAGTAGCCGTAGTGGAAATGGTGGTCGTTAAAATCCTCTGAACCGAAGGCTGCAGTTGAAGCTGCGACACCCTTCAAGTCGGTATCGTAATAAAAGTAAGCTTTTCCAAGTCGAGCTGTAAACTCACGTTTCAAAACAGTTTGTAACTGCGTTGCAATATCTGTTTGGTCGAGCTGCTGTGCAATGTCATATAACGTTGCAATGCGCGCCAGGCCTTTGCCACCATAATAACTATCCTGTGGTTCAATGGTAACATCTTGACTATCTGCTTGGAGGTCACTAATAACAAGTCGCTTCTCTTCGTCGCTCAGCGTGTCTAACGCTAATTGGTTCGATGGTGTGACTATTGGCACTGAAGTTGTAAACTCGTTGCCCCTGCGCGACTGCATATCGCCGTACACACTTTGATACGTGAGACTCAACCTCTCCCCGCCTTCTGCATTTTGGTATGGCATCGTACTTACGACGGTTGGTTTCTGGTTAGCGGTTTCATAATTGAACTTCGTGAGCGACTTTCCGTCTTTCTCTTCGTGAGTAACATTTACTCCAGTAACTTCATTACCAGAATTCTCAGCTAGCATATCGTTGTTACCCTCAGACCGTGCGTAAAATGTTGCCAGCCCGTCTTTTGGCACACTAATAGTTACCTGCGCACCATCAACGGAAATCTTCGCATTGCTGTGGGTTGCGATTGAATACGTCTTGCCGCCCTTTTTAAACGTATATTCACCGTTTACTACTTTGCCGCCTTGGGTGTTTGCAACGTTGATAGTCGTATCGCTAAGTGCCTTAAAAAAAACGTAGGGAGAACCTTGGGCAATAGTTAATTTACCTACACTTTCGTCACCTTTTAAATACGTTAAAGACGCCGACGTTTTATCATAACGGCTGAGCTGGAACTTTGTTGCACCTTCAACGGTTGCTTCTACGCCGGCGACATGTCCCCCAGTGATTGTCTTAGCATCACTTACGACAGTCGGTAACCCAATTTGGAAACCGGTATCAAGTGCTTGAAAACTGAGTGGCATTGGAAACACAGCTAAGGGTTTTTCTTGCAAAGCCAATCCACTAATCCACGAATTCGTTGGAGGCGTAATACCCTCAGCTAAACGGTCTAGATACGCACCTGAAGCCGCCTTCTCAGGAAGCTCTTTTAGTGCATCCTTATTTAAGATAGATGCATCGCTTGAAAACAAGCCGGTGCCATTTGATGTATTACGATTCACAAGCACAGCAGCGATAACACCGACCAGTACGACAGCGAGTGCAGCACTCGTTAGGAGGTAAATTGTTCGGCGTTTCATATATTATCCCTTCTTAGGTGTAAATAGATCTTGGACAACCTTTACGATATTTTGGTACCAGGTGTCTTGGCGAAGGTGAAGCTTCGCATCAACCGGTGTACCTACAGAGAAACGGAAGTCACTCATGTTAGCATCGGTAATTTTAGCCTTCACAACAGTGTCTACTTTTTCTTCATCTTTGCTACTTTCTAGCGTTACTGAAGTAATAGTTCCATCCTTTTTTGTGTTATCCGGGAAAAGCAATTCAAGTGAGCTATCGTCTTCAATACGCGCATAGTCCGGTGGTGCAAGCTGGAAGTGAGCTGTGACAAATAGTGAATCAAGCACGTACACAGTTGTAATTACACCACTCGCTGGAACATATGAACCTTCTCGGAAGAAGATTTCATCAATCACACCGGCGCTGGTTGAACGTACTTCAATGTTCTTCGTTTCAGGGTTTAACTTAAACGGCAGACTTGCTTCGGTAACCGCGCCCGATGCCAAGTTGGTTTTCAACTGCTGGCTTTCAATTTCAAATAACACTTCGTTCTCTGAAATTTTCTGGCCCTCTTCAACATTTTGTTTCACCACGAGACCTGGATAATCTGTACCGATGGTTCGTGACTGTGCGTCGAGTGTTGCTTCTACTGAACTTGATGTCGACATGCTGATGTTTAGGAATATAGTTAATAATCCAACAAGCACTACGACTGCGATGATGCCAAAAAAGAATTTAATCTTACCAGTTAATTTCATGCTGCTTCTCCTTCGGGTGTAATTTGTTCGGCTGGGAATTGTTTAATCAGTATTTTCTTCGGTACTCGCTCTGCCCTTTTTAACGCTCGCGCCTCAGCTGTTGCAACGTATACAAAGTACCCAAAGACGATAGTGTTGAATAGGTTCCAAACGAGTGAAATTGAAAGTTCGAACGTGTACAAGGCTTTCCAGATTCCAACGAGGCTTGTAAGGAACAAGAATACGAAAATATAAACTTGCGCGCGTACATAATTAAACGGTGAATCATAGTTGCCAATTGCATTCGTTGCTTTCCATGCTTGGTCGCGGCGGAACAATGCATTAAAGAAAGCCTTAATGTAAATTGGGAATGATACGTTCGCCAAAATAAGCGTCTTAATTTTCAAACCACCCATAGTGTAAAACGCGAGTACTAATTGAGTGACGTAGAAGCCGCTGTACATTAGCGCCCATTGCCATACCGGAATGTCAGTTGAGATTGGTGAAAGATTAAAGAAAATTTGAAGCGGTGGCAGTAAGAGCAGAAGTAACACCGAGAATCCAACAAAATAATATGAAGAAGTTGTCAGGTACTGCAACCGTTGGTCAACGCTGAGCTTTTTAATAAACAACGGGTTCTTACGAATAAACACTTCAAAGCTTCCTGTAGCCCATCGGAGTTGTTGCTTCGAATACGCCATGAGATTTTCAGGTGTCTTACCGACTGCAAGCAAGGTTGGAATGTAAATTGATTTCCAGCCTTTCTCGTGGAGAAATAGTGATGTCCAAATATCTTCTGATTTTGATTTCTGGTACACACCACCAACATCTTCAATTGCAGCACGGCGGAATACAACGTTTGTACCAACACAGAATGACGCGTTGAACTTGTTTTTACCAGCTTGGATAAGTGAATAGAATACGTGCTGCATGAAACTCGCACCACTCGATACAAAGTTTGTTTGGTTGCTGTAATATTGCGGCGTCTGAACAAATGCTAGTTCTGGATCTTCAAAGAATGGCAATGTTTCGTAAAGAATATTTGGTTCAGCTACGAAATCGGCATCAAGAATCAAGAAGAATGCACCATTCGTTTGGCTAAGGGCAAAGTTAATATTACCTGCCTTAGCATGCTGGTTTGTCGGTCGACGAATGTAGCCAACTTTCAGTTTCCGAGCTAATTCTTGTACGGCATCTGACTTGCCGTCATCTAGAATAAATGTTTTATGAAGGCCATACGCATCACGGGCAGCAATTGCCGTTTCTCGAATATCTTCCAACGGTTCACCATATACTGGAATGAACACATCAATTGATACAGCTTTTTTATTAAGCTCCATCGGAATGCGACGAGCAATTTTAGCGGTATCGCTAGTAATTGTTTTCACCGCTGACTTTCCACCAGTTTGGCCAGCAAACAATCGGTCTTGTGCGTGGTGATATTCATACCCGCGCGGGTTAAAGCGTCCACTTAAAATAGTCCAAAAAGCCATAAGCCCTTGAAAAATAATAAAAATTTCAGCAGTAAGTGCCAAAGTGTACGGAAGCGGGTCGCCCCTAAACTCTGGCTTAATAAGATACCCTAAATAAATAAGCGCTCCTACGCTTGCAAGAAACAAAATAAGCGTTACAGATGGAGACTTGATTTGACGTTCAATACGGTTCGCAGCTTGTTGCAAGTCTTCAACTTTTTGTGACACGTGGCCTCCCAATGGTTATATTTAATGTTCCCAGTTCTGAATCCATCATGTCATACGTAAATTTATGGCGCAACGCCGATTTGTGCAATATTGTGAAATATATTACACTTTTGACACATAATCATTATTTGAGAGGTAAAAACGCCATAACACGTCTTTTGCCTGGCTAATTCCGACTCTTTTTGTCTGAGTAATAAACTGCGTATCGATAGGTTCTTGAAGGATTAACTTCAAAGGAGCGTCCAACAAATCATGGCCATTCAGTCGCTTATCGATATCGAGTGCTTTGCATAATTTAGCAGGACCATTACTGAGCTGTACGCCGCTTACCGGCCGAAGACCTTGCATATACTGTTCGCCCTCAATTGGCTCAACCGCTCGTATTAAAACCGCTGCGCCAGTCCCCTTTTTACCAGTCACAACGTTACAGCAATAATGCATGCCATACGTGAAATACACATATAAGTGCCCTGGTTCGCCAAACATAATATCCGTGCGCGGAGTACGGCCTTTATAGCTATGGCTTGCAGCATCCGTTTCGTCGTAGGCTTCGGTCTCAACAATGCGTACCCGTATTTTCTTACCGTCAATTTCGCGTTCTAAAATAGCACCCAGCAATAAAGGTGCTACAACGTTTGCAGGTTTTTGTAAGAATTCAGACAGATTCTTGTTCATGCATTTATTATACTAGCCTCACAATAACCACATTGTTTAAATTATTAGAAATGGAGGCTTATGGCCGATACATCAACAGAACTTAAAGCACTTACCTTAGTTTGCACCCTCTCTCCTTCGCCCGCAGAATCATCATCAGACAAACTTGCGCATGATGTTGATGCTGAACTTCAAAAGCATAATGTTAAAAACGAATTTATTCGCGTCGTCGATTACAACGTAAAACCCGGTGTTGAAACCGATATGGGTGACGGTGATGATTGGCCAATGATTCGCCAAAAAATGCTCGATGCGGATATCTTTATTATTTCTACCCCTACATGGGTTGGGCAAATGTCCAGTGTCGCACTCCGCGTTATCGAACGACTTGACGCCGAGTTAAGCGAAACAGACGACGAAGGTCGCCCGTTAACATTCGGCAAAGTAGCTGCCGTTGCGATTGTCGGCAACGAAGACGGCGCGCACAAAATTACCGCCGATGTATTTCAAGGCTTAAATGACCTTGGCTTTACTATCCCCGCCCAAAGTGCGACATATTGGAATGGCGAGGCTATGCACCAAGTTGATTACAAAGATTTGTCTGAAATTCCAGAAAAGGTAGCGGGCGCGAACGCGACACTTGCGCGGAATGTTTCGCACCTTGCACGATTACTAAAGGAGAATACTTACCCCGCAGTTTAGTGGGCAACGTCAGCCATAGCGCTGGCAGATAATTTGTAGCGACGGCCTGCAGTTGACCAACCAACAGTATGGTCGTCGTTAAACTTATGAAGTACAAACACTTCAAAGAAAGCAATCACGTGAATACCAATTTCAATGAATCGCAAGAAGTAAAAGTATGGCATAACACCAACTAGATTCCAACGTTTCGCAAGAATTGACGCGAACAACGCCACGCCAAAGTTAATAATAAAGTCGAGCGAAATCATATATAACACGGTCAGCCAGCCGTATTCATTTGTAATTAAAAGAATTGGCGCAATAACGAATACTTGAATCAGGAAGAAGAACGTTAAGAACATCTGGAAGCCGAGCACCATATCGATACGCTGACGGTGTAAGCCAATACCGTATTTCTTTACGCCTTGGAAAAAGCCTCGCATCCATCGAAGGTTTTGTTTACAAAAATCACCTAAGTTTTGTGGGTCTTGTGTGTAGTTAACCGCTTGTGGAATATACAAAATGTTACCAAGTTTTTTACGGTGCACCTGGAGCGTTATGTCAAAATCTTCTGTCAGGCTTGGGCCTTCGAAGCTCAATTTATCAATAATGTCAGTTCGAAGACATGTAACAGGGCCAGGGAAAACGGTAATCATGCCGAATGCCGATTGAATTCGACGGTCTACTTGTTGGCCATGCGTATAGGTTAGGGCACGGTAACTGCTAATCCAGTTGCCTCGAAGGCTTTGTACAAAACCAAGTGCAACCGCATATTTCTCTGGGTCGAGCTTTTTACGATATACGTGGAAATAATCTTTTGAAAAGATACTGTCAGCATCAGCAACGTGCAGCCATTCATAGCGCTCAATAATCTTGAAACGAACTGTCGCTTTTTTAACCGCCAACGCCTTGCCGCTTCGTTGAACATTTAATACGTTTGATTTACCAAGTAAGCGAGTAGCAATTTGTCGAGTCTTATCGGTAGAGTTGTCGTTTACAACATAGATATGTTCAATATCCTGGCCGGCTGCAATAGCAGACTTAATAGTAGCCTCAATAATAAGCTCTTCATTATGTGCTGGTAGCAGCAAGGCAAGTTGCTCTTTTCCAGAAGCTTTACGTTCAATTACTGGCTCGACGGTACGAGAATGGTTACGGGCAACTTTAATACGCTGCTTCTTAGACCGCTTGTTTTTAACATGAATGGTTTTTGTTCGTAGGTACTTTTCGTCAGCGGCTATGTCTTGTTCTATTTGTTCGTAGGCAGCCTCGATGATTTTATAATAATCAGCAATGGCTTTAAATTCAGTTTCAAACTTTTGCTCGATTTTTTGCTGTTCAACCTTTTGTTGAATTTGCTGCGCTATACCTCGTTCAGGGATAATTAGGGCTGTACGCGCATAAGAAGTATCGGTAAGCTGGCGACCGCGCACGCGTTCTAAGTGTTCCTGGCGTGCAGGGACATAAAGAGTTGCTGGTGATCGTACTCCTAACCTACTCATCATCCAAGCATTATAGCATAAGTTGTATTAAATGTCAATGTAATTGTATGGTATTACTATTGTTAAGCAGCTTTTTCGTAGCGATTGAGAGTAAACGTATACAATGTTCGGAACTGATACCAAGTACCCGAACAGGTTTGAAGGGTCAAAGTTGGCACTTCTGTGTTTTGTATCAACGAAACGTCATTCGGGCTTACTGCCTTAAATGATTGCAAAGTGTAATAAAATTTATAGCCGTTATCAGTTGTCACAATAGCTTCAGCGCCTATTTGAACATCACGAAGATTTCCAAAAATGTCATTAGCGTTGTGGCCATAAATAAAGGTATTACCTGTTTGCGAATTAGCAGGTGCAGTCATTGTGCCATAAAAAGCCGAAGTGTCGCTCAGTGTCCATTTACCATTACTCGCATTGTAATACCCCTTCTCTACCCCAATATTTACGCCAACTTGAGATACTTCAACGTGTACTGGGGTTCCCTGTACAGCTTCTGCAGTAATTGTCGATTGGTCAATGGCCATGGCAGGTGTTTTACTTGCATTTGCAATTGCCTCGGCCTGGACGCGTTCAGAAATTCCGTATCCGTTAAGTATGACAGCACCGCCAACTATTAAAGCGACGGAAATACACACGAGAATAATTGGAAGAATCTTTTTCATAATAAATGCTTTCTAAAATATAAAACGGCCTTAAACACGCGAACGCACTTGTAGCCGTTTTATATTAATAGAATTATTTAACCTCTGAGAAATCAATCTCTGTAAGGTTCTTTTTTCGAGCGATTAGTACTGAAACGACTAATACCGCTAGGCCTAGTACAATCATGCTTGAAGCAATGACTAACAAGGTTGTGTTACCACCTGTAAAAGGTAGGATAGCTGCTGGGGCTGCTGCTGGAGCTGCTTTTGCATACATAGGTGTACTCCTTTATGGGCCAAAGCAAAAACACTCTCATATTTAAAATGAGAATTTTCCCTCTGGCTCGTACATTAATATTGAATTGTACGTCCACCGTCTCTCAAGGCCATGGGCAATGCAATTTAAGTGCATTATACACTATTTATGAATTTTTGTAAATATTATTGCATACATTCCATTGACATTAGAATAAAACGGGTATATAATATACTTTAAATTGTTTAATGGATGTGTACTATGAAAAAACAAGCAAAACTCATTTTCGCTGCCCTTCTCCTGCTTGCAGGTTTATTTACTGGCACGTCGAAAGCCTTCGCCGAAGAGACTAACTTAATTGCCAATGCTTCAGCCGAAACAACAAGTGGCACAAATCCTGCAAACTGGACCGCTAATAGTTGGGGCGCAAACACCGCTTCATTGACACAAAAAGCTGAAGGTCACACTGGCACAAAGAGCCTTTATACTTCAATGACAGCGCACACAGATGGCGACGCGAAGTGGATACACACCGCTGTAGCCGTTGAGCCAAACACTCAGTACACATACAAAAGCTGGTACAAATCAAACATTACAACCGAAATTGACTTAATGTATACCAGCACATCGGGTGTTGTATCTTACAGTTACCTAGACGCCGCTTCTGCCACAGCAGATTGGACATCGTACTCAAAAAGTTTCACAACCCCTAAAGACGCTGCGACCGTTACAGTACTTCAAATCGTGACTAACGTCGGTTGGCTTCAAACAGACGACTTTAGCCTAACAAAGGACGTTGTGCCGGTTGGTAACGATTCAAACCTAATCGCAAATGCAGATTTCGAAATCACTAACGGAGCTCAGCCTATTGGCTGGACCTCAAACTCATGGGGCACAAACACATCAGCCTTTACGTACGACTCAACTGGTCGAAGCGGCAAAAGCGCAAAAGTAATAGTAAGCGCCTATACTGATGGCGATGCTAAATGGAGCGCAAACCCCATAACTGTAACTGCTGGCAAAACATACACCTACAGCGATTACTACAAATCAAGTGTTACAACTCGCGTTACACTCGCCCTCACGTCAGGTACTACAACAAGCTACCAAGAACTTCCTAACGCACCCGCAAGCGCTACAACCTGGGCAGTCTACACTTCAGACTTCACGATACCAACGGGAGTAACAAAGGTAGCTATCTACCACCTTATCGACAAAGTCGGCAGCTTATCACTTGATGACACTAAACTTGTACTTGCTACTACCCCTACCACGCCAACAACTCCTACAACCCCAAGTGCATCAATTCTTAATGCATCGATGGAAACCGCGAACGGTGCAGCTCCTGCCAACTGGACTCCTGCAAGCTGGGGTTCAAATACCGCTGCATTTACCTACGAACCAACCGGCCACACTGGTACAAAAAGTACTAAACTAACTGTATCTAACTACGTTAATGGTGATGCAAAATGGATGTTTGACGGCATCACTTCAGCAACAACTTCTGGCGCTCAGTACAGCTTTACTTCTTGGTACAAAACCAATGCTGCACCACGTGCCGTTGCTATGTACACACTCAAAGATGGTACGTTCTCATATGCAAACCTTCCGGTTGTTCAACCTGGCACAAACGCCGCAACAACCTGGCAGCAGTATAAAGGAACATTCACCGCCCCTGCTAACGTCGCGACCACAACTGTGTTTATGATTCTTAACAGCAACGGCTGGCTACAAACTGACGACTACAGTGTTAATGCTTACAAACCAACTGGTTTTAGCCGTGCAATGGTATCTGTTACCTTTGACGACGGTTGGGCAAGTGCCTACACTCAAGCTCGTCCAGTTCTTGCGCAGTACGGAATGCTTTCTACTCAGTATATTATTTCCGGCGAAATCGGTGACAGCGCTGATGGCTACATGACAAAAGCGCAAATCCAAGCATTGTCAAAAGCAGGCCATGAAATTGGTTCACACACTATTTCTCACCCGGCACTTACAACACTCACAGCAGACATGCTGACGATTGAGTTGAAGAACTCTCAAACTGCCATTCAAACTGCAGTCGGCAAGCCAGTTACTGCCCTTGCCTCACCTTACGGTGACTACAACGCAAATGTCATTACACAAGCCAAGAAGTACTACACTTCGCACCGTACTGTTGATGCCGGTTACAATTCAAAAGATAGCTTCGACCCTTTTGCACTCCGTGTACAAAACATCCTCAACACAACAACTCCAACGGAGGTTGCCGGTTGGGTAAAGCAAGCTCAAGCCGATAAGACTTGGTTAATCTTGGTATACCACGATATCAGTACAACGCCTGATACATACGATAGTTCTATCGTAAACTTCAAGGCAGAAATGCAAGCACTCTCAGCAAGCAAAGCACCTGTTGTTACTATCGCTAAAGGCTTAGCTGAAGTTAAATCTCAACTATAATTCGGCTTCGGTTCTCTTTAATAAACCGACGGATAATTTTATACTCATCGAGGTCAAAGTTAGGTTCAGCATCAACAATTAATTCATTCCCGTCTTCGTCGTTATAGCGCTGCACTATCCAGTTATTAATCACGACAGTCTCCCCCGCCTCATTCACTGGCACAATAATGGAGCCATCAAACGGCCACTCTGAGAGCTTGCTGCGCTCAAGCGCTGTTTCAAAACGCTTGTTATACGACTCAGCGTCTTCTTTACCAATACACGCGCCCTTACAACGGCCTAGTGAATACGAGAAGCAAGCGCCCTTCCCCTTTTCGATACCCATAAGAATCGGACATAGCTGGTACGCCCGCGTCAGCTCTACAATAGTTTGCTTAGCCTTCATTCGGTTGCTATACACACCATATATCGTACTAAGGTCGGTTTCGTTATCGACATTACCCGATACGACAGCTAAATGTGCATAGCCGTCTTGCTCTTTCTTTACCAACATAGCGTACATCGACACTCGGCGCAGCATGCGATTATAAAGCGGCTGTAATTCTTTAATTAGTTTTGATTCTAATAGCAATGCGGCGAGCTCGCTGCCTGTTGGAATCGTTTCAACGTGGTGTACCTGTTGGCTTATTTTGAGTTCTTTAGGGCTCGTACTTTGAAAGTGTGAAATGACACGTTTTTTTAATGTGACGCTTTTGCCAACATATACTGGCTGGTGCGTTTCATCTTTAAAAATATACACGCCGGGCACATTCTCAATTGTTTCAAGTTCATTTAAATCAAGGTTTGGCGGTAAAGATTGCGATTTTAATTGGTGCATTAATGCATCGGCAAAGCTTTCTGGGCCGTGCTGGTCGTATGCAAGTTGCGAGAAATATAGAATTGCTCGAGCATCTTCTAGGGCACGGTGCCTATCAAGCACCGGAATCGCGTGGCGAGAAATAATTTTTTCAAGGCTGTGGCCTTTTTGGTCAGAGTATAAATAGCGAGACAGTCGAACAGTACAAAGTAACCTAGGGTTAAATGTGGTCCCTATCATTGCAAACTCTTGCTTTAAAAAAGAATAATCAAAACGAACATTATGGGCAACAAAAACTGCACCATCAAGAATTTCTAATAATTCATCGGCGACATCTTCAAAGGCAGGCGCACCGACAATGTCGCCTTCGGTTATTCCTGTTAATGAAGTAATCATTGGCGGAATCCGTGTTCCTGGGTCAAGAAGTGTTGAGAATTCCTTCACTATTTTTCCACCCTCGAAACGAATCGCAGCAACCTCTAGGACGCGGCTGTTGCGATAACTCCCTCCGGTAGTTTCTATGTCAACAAAGACAACTGGATACTCAAACATCAGTACTTATTATACGCTTGTTGCAATGTGTAAAAAATCTTACATATCTTAGACATGAAAGTCAGTACCATAAAGAAGTTATGTTAATTAAGGAGGAAATTTATGGATAATACACGATGCAGCTGTTCATCTTATTGCCGTTCACTCGCAGGTGGCAATAATGGATAGCGTTAACCCTGACCCAGCAAATATTCCTGATGATGACCTTCAGCTGCAAGGCTATCAAGACGATTTAGACACAAACGGTTCGTTGACCGACCCTATTACTCATGAACTTACCGATGACCCGACAGAAGAACTCGGCGTTGACCCGAAAGAGTTTAAAAAAGAACTCGACCTATACGCTTTTGAAGATTCACACGACGAAGATGATGGCGACGACGACCGTCGTGAGGATATTGAAAGCCTCGATATGGACGAAGACGCAAACGCAGACTCATAATATTTAATACAACTAAGGAGCTTTATGAAAGCAGTTACTTGGCAAGGCAAACGAAAAGTTTCCGTCGAAGAAGTACCAGACCCTGTCATTCAAGAACCGAATGACATTATTATTAAAGTTACCTCTACATGCATTTGTGGCTCTGACCTTCACCTCTACGAAGTAATGGCGCCATTCATGGAGAAGGGCGATATTATGGGCCACGAACCGATGGGTATCGTTACCGAAATCGGAAGTGCTATTACAAACGTAAAAGTTGGTGACCGAGTGGTTATTCCATTTAATATTTCATGCGGTGATTGTTTTATGTGCAACCAAGGCCTGCAATCACAATGCGAAACAACCCAGGTGCGCGACCAAGAACGTGGTGCTGCTCTACTAGGATTCAGTAAACTCTATGGACATGTACCTGGAGGTCAAGCCGAATTTTTGCGCGTTCCTCAAGCCCAATATGGCCCAATAGTTATCCCTCACGAAGGCCCAGATGACCGTTATGTCTTCTTGTCTGACGTTTTACCAACCGCATGGCAAGCTGTTGAATATGCCAACATACCTGAAGGTGGCTCTGTTGTCGTTATGGGCTTAGGGCCTATCGGTGACATGGCGACAAGGATTGCTAAATATCGCGGTGCAGGCAAAGTTATCGCAGTCGACCTTGTGCCTGAACGTTTACAACGCGCCAAGGATAACGGTATCGATGCAATTGACCTCAGCGAGCACGAAGATGATTTACAAAAAGTTATATTCGATATGACAGATGGTCGTGGTGCAGATTCAGTTATTGACGCGGTCGGTACTGAAGCGCACGGTTCACCAGCAGCTAAGGTTATTCAAACCGCTGCAGGAGTATTACCGGACCCTATTGCCGAAACCGTGTTCGATAAAATGGGAGTTGATCGCCTTGCGGCACTGTATGCAGCGATTGATACAGTTCGTCGGGGTGGAACGGTTTCTGTTGTTGGCGTGTACTCAGGTAAGGCTGATCCAATCCCTATAGACACGTTATTCGACAAGCAAATCCAAGTCCGAATGGGTCAAGCAAACGTTAAGCGTTGGATTGACGATATTCTTCCCCTACTTACCGATGAAGACCCGCTTGGTGTTGATACGTTCGCGACGCACCATATTCCACTTGAAGACGCTCCGCATGCCTACGAAATCTTCCAAAAGAAGCAAGATGGTGCAGTGAAAATTATCCTTAAACCGTAATTCTACAGTGTTGTACGCCTGGTAGTGCGTTGTTCTAAGCGGTGGTTTATCTCTGCACCCAGCAAAATAATAAACGCTGACAAGTTAAGCCAGATTAATAGAACAATGACACTACCAAAGACATTATAAATATTGCTATACACCGATAAGTATTTTGCGTATAGGAAGAATAACGTTGTTCCGCCAAGCCATATGATGCTAGCTATAGCCGCACCCCAACTCGTCCATTTTAGATGCGGGTTGTGGTTGCTTGGTGCAAACCTATAAAACAAAGTTAATGAGCCGGCAATAATTGCCGTGAGTAACACCCATCGAAGTACAGGTAATGTAACTGCAAAGAATGCAGGTACGCCGAAGTGCATTAACGCCGTCTGGTCTACAAGCACAAGCCCTAAAGACAAAGCTGTAACAATAATCGCTGCGACAGCCATCAAAAGACTCATTCCAATAAGTACAGATGATTTTCGCTTTTCGGTTTGTTCATAGGCGGTATTCGTTGCACTAATAAGGGTGGCCATTGCACGTGAGGCACTAAAAAGTGCAATCAAGATAGCGACGACTCCAAAAATGACATTGCGTACGTTGTAGTCAAAGGCATCTTCAAGTTGCGAACCAATTAAAGCTGCAATGTCTATTGGGAAGTAAATCTCTATTGCCGAGATTGCCATGTTTAATTCGTTTACGTCCACAACATACGCAACAATTGCGATAGTAGCGGCAAGTAACGTAAAGAAAGCGAGCCCAGCATAAAAAGCTGTTCCTGCTGCCAAGATTGGCATCTTTTTATCTTTCAGAGCAATGCGAGTTTCGAGTAATACAAAGCGCCAATCGCGCGCTGAAAATAAGTGCGGACTAGTGACCGCTTTTCGAGGTTCATTACCTGTAAGGACAAAGAATCGTGCAAGAAATTTTCGGATTTTTTTACTTTTTATACTGAAGAACATATAGCGTTTATTTAACCATATTTTGCTATATAGAACTAATACGACATAAAGAAAAGCCCCACGATACCGCAGAGCTTTTGCTCCATGCGTTTTCGTGGGGAAATGGTTAATCGTCTCGCGATGCTTTGATGAGGCTGTCGTAGACGTGCTTGTTCAGGATCCATTCGTTGAAGCTTTTACCTTCCTCGCGCCATAACACGAGTGATTCTTCGTACTCGTTCCAGCCGGTCTTCGCCATACGGCGTCGGTAGATGAAGCGACGAACGTCCTCGAGGGTCATCAGGCCTACGACATACGCGATAGGAAGCCCAAACGGAAGGACAAGCATCGAGATGAAGCCAACGTTGGTCAGGATTTCCTTCATTCCGGTGGTATTGCTAACACCGAGCATGAGAAGGATAAACCCAGCCACAAAGCCGAGTGCCGTCATAGGCAACGCGATGCCAAAGATGACATCAGTCTGCTTCAGGAATGGCTTCGAAGCCTCTGGCTTGGTAGGACGCCGAGCGTTCCACTCGTCGACAGCTTCAACCTGCTCATCTTCATTCAGCAGTTCTTTCGATTTCATTATGTACCCGTTTCAGTTGTCGAACAAAAGAATAACGTGAAGCATATTTTACCATATTTTATGGTATAATACCAATAACCGAGAGAAATGAGTTTATCATGGGATGTGCAGCTTGCGACACCTTAAACGAATGGAATGGGCCCGGGGACAAGACACAGTACTGCGCCAGGCACACCGGGAGCCACGAATGTTCACAGTGCAACGAAGTGAACAAGAACAACAGCCTCGGAGACCCATTTCGACCGTGCGCTCGTCATGATGGCGTGACCGACTAAAAAGATTGAAGGTAAAATGCCGCAGCCAGCTGGAACCACCCGTTTCGCGTTCAATATCGGGGAGATAACGGCCGAGCAGCTACAGTCGCTCAAGCAGAGTAAGGGTACGAATACTACCACGACCATTGAAAGAGCCGTTGTACTCCTGGGATGGTTTGAAGATACACTGTCAAACGGTGGTGTTATCAAAGTTTCAGACCCTAACGGTGACGTTCGCGAAATCGTTTTCATATAACCCGTCCTAAAAGTTGAGCCTGCGAGATTTATCTCAGCATAACCGCTCCTTTTAGGGCGGGTTCACTTTTTATATCAATGGGGTTAGTGGATGTGTTTCAGGAAGAATTTAATTCAGATAACCAAGCTTTTCAAAAAAAGTTCGAGATGGTGGAACAATATCAGCTTATGCTTGGCTGAGTATCGTAGACGATATTAGAAAACTTATACTGAAACGCTAGGTAGTTTAGTTGCTTGCCCAAATACCTCAGAGCACATGACATAAACTGTTTTAGCAAAGACAGAGATAGGTCCCTCATAATATATTTCTATTGGATATTCATATTCGTACCTAACCTTTACGAAATATTCACTGATTGTTTCTAGAAAAGTTTCAAAATCAGGCTGTTGAATAGTCGTGACAAACTGCTCCTTAATTTGAGATTGACGATTGTTAGGCAGCTCGGCAAATAGTTCGTTAAGTTTGTGTCCAGTAGCTCGCTTGCTTGTATCATTTTTAATCAATGCTTTGAAAAATAGCTCTAAGGAAAAGCAGTAGTTAACTACCGAAGGTGATAAAAGTGATTGTGTTAGGTTTGGGCCTACCTCAATATTTAGCCCTGCTCGATTGCCACTTAGATAGAACGCTTGTGCTAAATGATAAATATCTCTAGGTGCGTCTTGTTGTGGCCCTTGTACTTTGAATGCTACTGTAAAATCCGACATATACATTAATTATAGGCTTCATCTGAAAATATAAAAAGGCTTCCGAAGAAGTCTTTCGTTCAAACCGATTAGTCTAAAATGTTACTAGCTGGGGATGAGGGATTCGAACTAAAAATTCCAAGGTGGTGTTTTGCTTGCGCAAAACGGGGGTTGAACCCGCAGCGCGAGCCAAGAAAAAAGACAGTCTTTCGACTGTCATTTTTCTTGGCTGGGGATGAGGGATTCGAACCCCCGAATGTCGGCACCAAAAGCCGATGCCTTACCACTTGGCGAATCCCCAGTAATGCACCGATGTATTATAACGCAACCGGGGTAATCGCTCAAGTCTTGAAACTATTTTGCTTTCTTTGTGCCTTTTGATTTTTCAACGTGGGCAAACTGACCATGAATTTCGAATAAGAAGTACCCGCTAATCGCTAACCAAACTGCACCGAATAGTACAGTGATGATAAAGCTAAACACACCAAGGGTAAGGAGTGCGTTTACGACAAGTCCAACACCGCTAATTAACCAGGATGCGAACAAAAGCACCCAGCCCTTTTTCTGCTTTTCTTTCAGTGGTTGGATTGAGAGAAACATCAAAATCGCTTCAAGTGCTAAAAAGAATAAACTTACACTGACGGTAACGATAATCCAATCGGATGTTGTCGATGACACGTAGTATGAGCCAGCGACAGTACCTTGTAATGAAATTTGTTGCTCTAAGGTAGCGAGACCTCGCAAAATATTAATTCCAACAAGAACAAGTCCAACGATAATAATCCACCAAATGTTATCACCAAGCCATTTACGGGCATCATTCGGTAAGTTAGGTGCGGCTTTAAACCATCCAAATACCTTTTCTTCAAGTTTCTTTAAATAATCCATCACATAACTCCTCTGCTATTCAATATATAATACCGCTGAATGGGTTATTCGACAACGCCTACTGCTCTTTACGCTTGCCTGGCCACAGGCCCCAAGCTGACCAAATTGCGAGAACTCCAATTGCCAAGGTTATAAAGATGGCGTAAAAACCGGGCAAAATCGACATTAAACTAGTAGATGATCGGGCCGTACTGTGTGGTTGGACAGAAAGCACCACCCAACTTGCGAGGAATATGAAAAGTGCTGCGGCAAGTAGTCCTAAAAATAGGCTTACGTAGCGGAATGCTGGGCTAAGGTCCATGCGAAGCAAGTACGGCAAGGCGAATACTTGCGAGACAACCATCAAAGGTAAGAATGCGTAATTTAACCCCGTACCAAATGGTAAGTTGAGCGATTGAATATAGGCCAAGAAATCTTCAAAATTGAACAGCATAAGTACGGCAGCAGCTGTGAGAATAATTGCATACAAAATTGATACCTTTAAACTATTGATGGTTCGCGGTTTCGGTGCAGGGGTCGTTTTTACAAAAAAGCTCATGCATAGAAGTATAGGCTTCCCTATTAAGTTACGCAAATCGTTGTTTTTTTTAACATTATGCTTGCGCTTTTGCACGTGGCGCGTTACAGTAATCAACAAGCGAAAGTTACGTAAAAAACAAAAACTCCAAAAAAAGAAATGTTGTAGCTATAAAGTCGCTCTACGATATCCACCACAACATCGAAGGATTCCCGCCCAAAATTGGCGGGTTTTCTTTTTGGTTTTTTTATTTAAGAATTATTCTGAAGCTTTAAGAGAGTTGTCGGCACGCCACTTGGCAATAAGTGCATGGTTGCCACTAATAAGCACTGGTGGCACGGCCATGCCGTTAAACTCTGCCGGTTTAGTGTACTGAGGGAACTCGAGGGTCTCACCGTCCGAAAAGCTTTCAATCTCAGCACTGGCTTCACCACCAAGTACACCAGGAATAAGCCGGACAATGCTATCAATAATAGTCATAGCTGGAAGTTCGCCGCCGGTTAACACATAATCACCCACACTCACCTGTTCATCAACAAGACTCACGATTCGTTCGTCGTAGCCCTCATAGCGTCCACAGATGAAGATATAGCCATGGTCAGCCTCTGACCAGTTTTGAGCAACAGATTGCTTCCAGCGCTGTCCTCGTGGCGTCATAAGCAGTACTTTCGCCGTTGGGTCGTTCTTCTTTGCTGCTTCAACGGCTGCAAACAGTGGTTCGGGCTTCAAAAGCATACCATCGCCACCACCATATGGTGTGTCGTCTACTTGCTTACGTGGACCAATGCCAAAATCACGCAAATTAACTGTGCTAAGTTGCACAATTTCATCTCGTTGAGCTTTCCACATCATGGAATTTTCAAACACGCCGGTAAACATCTCAGGAAAGAGCGTTATAACTTGGAATTTCTTCATTGTTACTAGTGTACGGTACATTGACGAACTTGTAAATAAGTGGTATTGTTTTCTTAGCTTTTCCACCAACCGAGAGGAACATCATGGATATTGCGAACCAGGTGGATTCTACCACCTACGAGGATCAGGAGGAGGCTGACGAAGAGACGCCACAAAAAGCTCAGCGAGCAGTATCTGCGGAGCACGTCTACTTCCAGTCCATCAAGAAGCAACTCGAGCAGTACACCAAGTACATCCGAGACCACGCTTCGAAGTTCTGCCAGGAACCACGTAGCACCATCACGGCAGCACTGAAGGATCGAGAGCAGTACCTTGCGTTCTTCACGCACAAGTACGGCGGATCTGTCGAAGAAGCAAACGAAGCGCTCGATGTCATCGAGATCACCCGCAAGCTTCACCCCTCCGGAGGACGCTAACCAATGATTCAATCATTGATGGAAGCGACTTCTATCACACAGCCCGTTGAAAGAGCCCGCCGTTTACGGCTTGAGCCTCTCAGCGGGCTCTTTCAATTCTTGATAAGAATACTGCCAAAACAAAACACCACCAAAGATGGTGGTGTTTTTATCACATAAGCTCTCAACAAATGGTGATTTGTCGCTCGCATGAGCTGTTGTCTCGCAGTTCAAAGGTTTGGTGTTGAACTATTAAGAATTATATATCAAGGTCATCTAGTTCTGC
>Ga0247814_10000179_pt1 | contig 59735 bp, 60 predicted proteins | sample UWRJL179409R1_FD_179947 | JGI IMG/M metagenome (GOLD analysis project Ga0247814, IMG submission 179947) | Plant litter microbial communities from Arlington Agricultural Research Station in Wisconsin, United States - UWRJ-L179-409R-1 | ecosystem: Environmental > Terrestrial > Plant litter >... | reverse complement strand
GGTTGACGGTGTTCCATCAACAATCAAAGAAAAAGTTCCAGCTGAAGAAGCTGAAGCTGCTAAGAAGCAACTCGAAGAAGCTGGTGCTTCAGTAGAGCTTAACTAATCTATATTTGACCGTTTTGTAAGTTATAAAAAATCACCCCAAACCAGGGGTGATTTTTTATTTTTACAATGCTTTTATTACGTTTATGCTCTATAATAGAAAGTAATGTTAAATCTTAAAACTCATACACGTGCAACCGGGAATAAAACCGGCTTTACAATCGTTGAACTTCTAATTGTAGTGGTAGTGATTGCCATCCTCGCGTCCATTACTATCGTTTCTTATAACGGTATTATTAACCGTGCGCACCAATCGAAACTTATTTCAGATGTTGCCTCTGCTGGAATGTTAATGAGTGTTGATCAATCTTCAAGTGGAATCTATCCAGCAACTCGTACTGCGGTTAACAATGGAAAGGGTATTAACGATGATGCAGATATTACCTACACCTTCCACAGTGCACCAACTACATTTTGTATTACTGGTATTTCAACGCACCCTGGTATAAAGAATTATTACGTATCGAATAAGAATCTTAGCCCACTCGAAGGTACGTGCCCGGAAGACTTAGGGGCACAAGTTGCGACGTTTGCGGGTAGTGGCGTAGCTAACTGGGCAGACGGACAGGGTACCGCGGCAGTTTTGATGTCACCCGCAGGCCTCGTCGGAAGCCCAACAGGTGATTTGTACTTTACCGACAGCGCTAGTTCACGTGTCCGAAAAGTTACAACATCTGGTGCCGTAACAACGATTGCCGGTGGTGCAGGTTCAGGAACTGCTGATGGCGCCTATGGTGTTTCTCGCTTCTTTCGCCCTCAAGGTGTAACCGTTGGTCCAACAAATCAAATTTTTGTAACGGACACTGACAACCATCGCATTAGAAGCGTAAACCTTAGTACTACCCAGACATCGATACTTGCAGGCACAACTCAAGGTGACCAAGAAGGTGCAGGAACCGCTGCGAAATTTAACATTCCTATTGGCATCGTGTACGACCCAATACGCAATATGGTTATCGTTGCAGATTCGCAAAGCCATCGTATTCGCCAAGTATCTTTAAGTGGTGACATGACAACACTTTCAGGTCAACAAGCAACGGGTGGCCTACAAAATGGTACAGGAACCGCTGCACGGTTCAACTACCCAAGGGGTCTTGCCATAGATAGCACCGGCACCATATACGTAGCTGACTCACTTAACCATGCTATCCGTAAAATAAGTCCAACTGGAGTTGTTTCGACCTTTGCTGGCGGTGGAACGAGCACGCTCGGTGTAGCCGGATCAGCTGAAGATGTTGGAACGAATGCACGATTCAGAAACCCTACTGCTGTAACCGTCGACTCCGCAGGTAACGTATATGTAGCCGACACGGGTAATAACCGTATACGTAAAATCACCCCAGATGGCACGACTTCGCGCGTCGCAGGTAGTCTAACAGATGCCGCGGGCTACGCAGACGGAAAAGATACCGATGCGTTATTTTCAGCTCCGAGCGGCATTGCAATCGGAAGTGATGGACGCCTATATGTTGCAGACACAGCCAACAACCGTCTCCGTGTCATTACCAACTTCTAATAGCTAAACATTTTTAACAACGCTTTCACTCTCTCATCTGTTAATGATGTGGAAAACAAACAAAATAGGACTCTTGCAAAGGAGTCCTATTTTTGTATGCACGTTCTTATTTATACAACGCACTTGCATAGCTAAGCCCGTAGAACAACTTAGTTATTCATCGTAGTCATAAGCAACCTTATGGTTGCGGGGTAGCGTACTTCACAATTGAACCGGTACGAGTAACACGAATAGTGCCTTGTTGGACGATATCACGTCCTGCAATGAGCCTATTGCCCTTTAGAGTGACTTGTATAGTTGAGGCTTTATCAATCGCCACCTGACGCAGCGTAGCGTCGGTGTTCTCAGTATCAGATGCTTTAACAGTATCAGATGCAGAGAGGTAGTAATCAACATTGAAGTTAGCAAGTTCAACACCCCTAAGTACCACTTCATCTTCAACCTTACAAAGGCTTGGGTTGGTCGACATACGTGATAATGCACAATTTGGCTGCTGCCAAGCCGTAACGCCAGGGCAGGGCTTAGAAGCGTAGGTACTAGTAACGACAGTGCGGCGCCACAGAGTAGAGTTCTTCACAAAGTACACAATGTTATTTGTCATTACTTGGTTCTGAACAATACTTGCATCGCCACAGGCAAACGGCGTACCTGGAAGATAGACTAAGTTTCGTGTCGAGACTGCTGGGTTTGCATCCGTAAAGAAAGAGTTAAGGATAATCGCATCATTACCAGCAGATGAAATACTGACAAATTTTTGCGTCCCTTCATCGGCACCTTGTGGGGATGTAATATTAAAGTTATTCGTCGAAAGATACGCACCGCTGGCTTGGACATCGGTTTCAATACGGTCGAGCGCTTCTTGAACATCATTAATAAGTTGCGCACGGGCACCTTCAGCAAGCGATTCACCGGTAAGGGTAACGATGGCCACTATAAGTGTACCGATAATGATAATAAGCATCGGAGCAACGACCATCATTTCAACGAGCGTAAAGCCTCGTGATTTATTGTGCGGAAGCATAGACTTCATGTTTAACATCACGTTGAACTCCTCCTTCTTTATATGAAACTGTTACTTTTACGAGCGACAGTAGGGTTGCGGTACTATTTGGACAGGTAATATTTACGGTCACGGTTGGCGCTGCAAGTGTTTCGGCAGATGCACCTGTGACGACCACGTTATTCACGGGCGTTGTCACAACGCAGGGGTTTGTAACCGTTGCTTCATATCTTCTCATATACTCAAAGGCGATATTATCAGCCTGTGCGCGGTGGCGGGCAATTGAACTGCTATTCACAATTGCTCCATAGAGGGTGTACCCAATTGAAAGGAACAGCAGAGCTATAAACATTGTCACCAGCAATTCAATCGCACTAAAGCCCTTTTTTGATTCATTTGTTTTTGACATAAAGATACCCATTTTAATACAACACAATCGGTCGGTTATTTACGTACTGGCGAATAAGCGGAGTCGAGCTATTAGTTGTCGTACCATCGCCCAACTGGCCGTTCGCGTTATTACCAACAGTATAAATTTTACCTTCGTCAGTCAAAATAACAGTCGAGCCAAAACCTGTTTGGACGGTTTGCGCACGGACACCAGCAGGGAAGGTCATTTGGACTGGTGTAGATACAGGAGCGCCGTTCGTCGTACCGTTACCGAGCTGCCCCTGGTGGTTTGCACCGGCTCCGTACACACTGCCATCATCAAGTACGACAAAAGTATTCGTATAAGTCAGGGAAGTATCCGCACCTAACTTCGTCGTGTAGAAGCTTGTCGCTGTTCGACCAGCAGGCAAGATAAACTGTTGAATTTTCGGGTTATTCTTCATGATACTTCCAGAACCCAGTTGTCCAGCAAGGTTTGACCCGTACCCCCACACCGTGCCGTCAGTCATCATAAATAAGGTCGTCGCTTGGTCTGTCGTAATGTGCGATACAACGCCATGGCCAGCAGGTAGTACTACTTTTGTTGGGTTCAGGTTAGGCAAGAGTGACCAGGTTTGAGCGGCATACCCAACAGTAGCGTTGCAGGCGTTAATGGTCAATGCGTTTCCGTTTGTTGTTGAGTTACCCGGGTTTTCAAGACACTTACCACTTGCTGGGTTTTGAAATTTACCACTATCAACCATGTTCCATTTTTGGCTTGTGGCGTTCGTATCGCACTGCGCAAGCTTAATTGGGTTACCGTTCGTAGTGACGCCATTATTGTTGGTAAGACAGGCAGAAGTGGTGCTTGTAGGCCTTACCCTTAACATGCCATCTTCCGTCCATTCGATGAGCTGCGTAGACGAGTTACCACAGTCCGATATGGTTATTGAAGTACCGGTAACAATTGTATTACCTGGGTTAGTAATACATTTACCGGAGGTTGCTTGGATTGGGCTGGCCGTACCTACCTGACCGTACAGATTTCGTCCGCTTGCCCATACATTCCCTTGATCATCTAGGACCCAGGTCGTATCACCATCGAAAGCAACCTGGGTTGCTTTTGGCTGACCACTATTTCCAAGCGTAGAAAATTGCACTGGCGTCGCAGAGTCGACTGTCGTACCAGTACCTAGCTGCCCAAAGTCATTCTCACCCCAACCATATACTCGGCCACCCTGCATGCGCACAAACCCACTTGCGCGATCAGTTGTGATATTTGTCGACTGTACGAAGTCGCTGGTTTGAACCGGCAACGTATTTAAGTCAGACAAGTTAACCGCAGGAAGCGCCACGCGCTTATAAGATGTTTGGTTTGAACAACCACTAATAGTGTACGTATAGCCTAATACACCGGATGCACAGGCCCCGGCAGAATAGACATTATTATCATTACCAATGACAAAGGTATAGTTTGAGCCTGGTGAAACATACACTGCTTGAACTCCAGCAGGCAGATTGAATTTTACCGGCGTTGATTGAGATGTTGCAGTAGCAGCATTGCCGAGCTGACCCGAACTGTTTAAGCCAGCACCGTACAACTGCCCATCAGAAGTAATAGCAAACATATTAAACCCACCCGACAAGAAGTTCGTATATAACTTAGACGCCCTTAAGGTGCTTGGTAGCTTATACGACTGAGGGGTTGTCGAGTTAGTAGTATTCGCATTCCCTAATTGGCCGTTACCGTTATATCCAACTGAGGTTACGTTACCTTGAGGGTCAATAACACCGAAGAATGCACCAGATGATTGATAGCCGAATGCGACGCTTTCAAAACTGGCCTGCACAGAAATGGATGCATAGCTTGATTCGGTATATGTTCGCCACACAGCGCCGCTTGACTGACGTACTCGCTCAGCGGTTGCAGTGACTGTAAGCTTCTGTACACCATTCGCCAGGGTTGTTGGCGGAGCGACGGTGAAACTCGACCTAATTCCTTCTGTCGTATCCTCGTGAACATAGGGAGATAACGAACCTTGCACCGCACCAGCACAGTTTGTATTTGGTTTTAAGGGGTCGGTTGTCCAGCTAGCTACGTAGTTGTTTGCGCGCAAACACGCCTTTGCCATAACAAGGCCACTTTGGGCAGCACTTTTGGCGTAACGGTCGTAGTGTGAGCTATCAAGTGAAGTAACCACGCCATTCTGTACAGACGCGAGGGTTACTGTCAGAACTGCGAGCATGACAGTAGATGCGATAAGCACCGTAGGGAGTGCGAACGCTTTATGAGATCCACCAAAAGACCATTGACGAAGTAATTTTATCTTCATAATAGTTATACTTATCTTAGCGAATTAAAGGTAAAAACACTAGCACTAAATAAGTGTGCAGCGATGCGTATCTCCATCTCTCAAACTGTACAAATTGCGGTTTTTGTGGTATAATGCAGATAAGTGCTTTTCATTCGCAAGTCTATACCCTAAGGAGGTGAGTCAGTTGGCTCCAAGCAAACCCAAAGTTGAAGATGAAGTCGAAGACTGCGAGAAGTGCCACGGCAGCAAACGTTGTCCAAGCTGTGGCGGGAAACCGCCCTACTGCGTACGATGCAAGCTGATCGATGGCGACTGCATGTTCTGCAAAGGAACAGGTAAGCAACCAAAGCGCTAACTACCCACCCACGCAATAAGTTGAACTGATAAACCCACAGGCCTGGCCTGACCCTTCGGTTCCTTGTTGCAAGGGTGGGTTTAACTTTGGAAAATCCTAAAGAGGCCGCCAAGAGGCCATTTCTTGACATTGTTTCTTGTACTTGATATAAGTAAACTAATACTATTTTCAAAACACATACAGATAAGGATGCGAGCCAATGTCTGAATTACCAGAAAAACAAGCCAAGCGTCTACATGCGCTTATTCAAGAGGCTGAAACCAATCTGGCAGCCGCAAAAGAACTGCTCATCAGCATCATCGGCGATGATGGCACTATTATTACCCCACGAAGTGGCACTAACGAAGAAGTTGGTGGCAAAATCGTTGAAGGTATCTTTGATGGTCAAAAAATGGCTGGTCCAGATGGCAAGGAATACCCAATTCCAGCTAACTACGCAAGTAAATCTAAACTCGTTGAAGGCGATATTCTAAAACTGACTATTGCTGATGACGGTACATTCATTTACAAGCAAATCAACCCAGTAGAACGTCACCAAGTTATCGGTACACTTGTACTTCACGACGGTGCGTACTACGTAGAAGCAAACGGACACGAATACCGTATCCTTCTTGCAAGCGTGACATACTTCCGTATTAACGTTGGCGACCAGGTAACAATTATCGTTCCGGCTGAAAACCCAGAAGCTACTTGGGCAGCAGTCGAAGCAGCGCTTTAACACCGCTTACAATTTAAAACATGAGCCTCATAGACATATGAGGCTTTTTGTACTATAACTATAGTATGAATTTCGGACGCTCAAGCGAGAAGAATCGAACAGAACCCAACGAAGCACAACGCCGTCGTTCTACTGACGATGTCCTCAACCAAACCTTAGAAATTGCCAACATGCCAGAAGTTCAAGATGCGCTTGAACGGCTTGGCATGGGCCGTCTCCCGCATGTACTCGATAAGATGTACGTTCCAACTGTCGATAACGGAATAATCAATGCGAACAAAGGCAACAGTTTCATTCCTCTTGTGAGTATTTACCCTCATGAGACATTATCACTCGATAATAGCCCGGTATCATTAATGGCTGGGCGTCAAGAAGCCGCTGGTATGACACTCGCACGTCCTCAACCACTTGTTGCGCTTGCTCAATCAAATGCGAACAGTCCAACAGCACCCCTTACTGTTATCCACGAAGGCGCCCATGCTCATCAAAATAAGTACGATACCGTCAACAAAGCTGCGTACGAGCGGTACCGAAACCTCGGAAGCCCTAAAGAAGTTGAAGCGCTAAACGTTGAGGCAGTTGTTGCCGATGTTTTAATAGCTTCACGTAAGAGCCGTTGGTACGGAAACCCACGCATTCTTACACCTCTTTCAGCGCAGATTCGTTCTAAACCACCAGTCATTCCATACCCTCGACCTGGTTCTTATTAGCTTGCGATTTCAAACCACAAGCGCTACACTACGTACATCACAAAGGTGAAATAAACAAAGTTTTAAAAGTGTAAAAAGTACGGCAGTATACCGCAGCGAACGCGGGTATAATTGCTATAGAAATAGGGGAATTAGGTGTCACAAGCATTGTATCGAAAATATCGAAGTAAATCGTTGGCTGATGTCGTTGGCCAAGATCACATTACTGATATTCTTTCTCGCGCCCTCAAAAGCGACCGTATTGCCCATGCATACCTATTAACTGGCCCGCGTGGCGTTGGTAAAACTAGCATTGCCCGTATTCTTGCCCACGAAATTAACCAATTGCCATACAGTGACGATTCTACTCACTTAGACATTATTGAAATCGATGCCGCCAGCAACAACGGTGTTGAAGATGTGCGTTCACTTCGCGAAAAGGTGCAAGTAGCACCAACTTCAGCTGCGAAAAAAGTATACATTATTGACGAAGTCCACATGCTCACCAAGCCTGCTTTTAATGCACTTTTGAAAACCCTCGAGGAACCACCGGCGCACGTTGTGTTCATTCTTGCCACAACTGATGTCGAGAAAATCCCGGCAACTATTGTTAGCCGTACGCAACGGTTTGGTTTTCGTGCGATTAGCCCCGTTGATGCCGTCAAACACCTCAAGCACATTGCCAGCGAAGAAAATATTAAAGTTGATGAAGCAGCCCTGCAACTTATTGCCGAGCGCGGCGATGGTTCATTCCGTGATAGCATTAGCTTACTTGACCAACTATCAAGCCTGGCCGATGAGCAGCAAGGTATTACTGTTGAACTTATTGAAATCTCACTCGGCCTTGCACCAGCTACCGTCGTTGATGAACTATTAACTTCTGTTGAAAAGCACGATGTCACCGCAATTGCGAAACTACTCGACCAAACTTCAGCCGGCGGTATTAGCGCAACAACTGTTACTGACCAGCTTATTCACATGCTTCGCACCGGCGCAGTAGAGAAGCCGCAGTTGCTGCCACTTCTTGACGCGCTCTTAGACGTATCGAAATCAAGCCAACCTGCAATGAAATTACTAAGTGTACTTGGCACCTTTGCTATTCAAACGAAACCACCAAAAACTGCAGCACTCGCTGCGCCAGTATTAGAAGTGACTGCGACCATCGAAGAATTGTCTCGACAAGCAACAAAGAAGCATCCGCACATTGAACCAGTTGGTGAAATTATCGCCGAACCAGTAAACATTGTTGCAGAAGTTGAAGCAGTCATCGAAACTGTTGTTTCAACTCCTGAAGTGGAAGTTGGCGCCGAAGTCATAGAAGCGAAACCCGTTGCAAAAAGTGCCGACAACGATGGTACTTTCAACTGGGCAGGCCTTATTGCTGAAGCTCGCAAAGCCAATGTGGCGTTATATAGTGTGTTAAACAAATGTGGCTACGAACTGAACGGCGACGAGCTTACTATCTTCACCGTCAACGCATTCTACAAAAAGAAATTAGATGACCCGAAATATAGCTCCCACCTCTTTGAATCAATCAAAGCTCTTGGAGGTTTTCAACCAACCATCCACACAGTACCCACACGTGCGCCTCTGCAAGACTCGCAGGCTGCATCAATAGCTGATATCATGGGCGGAGGAATAGAGGTGTCGCTGGAATAACAGCGACGTTGCCTCATTAATGAGGAGTAGGGAACATGGCAGACAAGACCGTCCCAGCCGGGAAAATACCACCACAAAATATTGATGCCGAGAAAAGCTTGCTCGGTGCTGTTTTGATTGATGAAGAAACCTTGGCTGATATTACCGAGCATGTGACCCAAAAAGACTTCTACGAAAAACGTCACGGTATGATTTACGACGCTATGATGCGTTTATATGAAAAGCGAAAACCTGTCGACCTTTTGACACTGACCGACGAACTGAAGCGTAAAAAAGAACTTGAAGACGTTGGTGGTTCTGCATACCTTACTGAACTAACGAACTACGTCCCAACATCTGCCCACGCTGAATCATACGCTGAAATTGTTGCCCAAAAAGCAGTCCGTCGTCGGCTTATTCGTGCCAGTAGCGAAATTTCTGAAATGGGCTTCGACGAAGAAAGTTCGACCCAAGAATTGCTGCAACAAGCTGAACAAGAATTGTTTGCCGTGAGTGACCAATCTTTAAAGCAAGACCTCGTAAGTATTGAAACTATTCTTACCGATAGCTTTGACCGCATGGAAGAATTGCACCGAAACAAAGGTCAGCTACGTGGTGTTCGAACGGGTTACCGCGACCTCGACAACATGACTGCTGGTCTGCAAAGAAGTGACCTTATTATCCTCGCGGCCCGTCCTGCCATGGGTAAGACTACTTTAGTAACAAACCTTGCTTATAACGTTGCAACGATTGCGAAACAGTCAGTTCTTTTCTTTAGTCTTGAGATGAGTAAAGAGCAGTTGGTCGACCGTATGCTGGCCGACGCATCCGGTGTTGACGCTTGGAATATTCGTACCGGTAACTTGAGTGAGGATGACTTTAGTAAGCTTTCAGATGCCATGGGTGAAATGGCTGAAGCGCCAATTTATATTGACGATACCCCTGGTGTGAGCGTACTTGAAATGCGCACCAAGGCTCGTCGTGCAGCACACGAAGCACCACTCGGGCTCATCATCATTGACTACTTGCAACTTATGCAAGGTAGCGGCCGTGATAACGGAAACCGTGTACAAGAGGTGAGTGAAATCTCACGTGGCCTGAAGCTTTTGGCCCGTGAATTGAACGTCCCAGTTATTGCCCTCAGCCAGTTGTCTCGTTCTGTGGAATCTCGAACACCACAAATTCCACAGTTATCAGACCTTCGTGAATCAGGATCAATTGAGCAAGATGCCGACATCGTTATGTTCATCTACCGCGAAGCGTACTACAACCCAGATACCGACCGCGAGAATATTACCGACCTCATCATCGCTAAGCACCGTAACGGACCGACCGGAAAAGTTGAGTTGTACTTCCACCCAGAGCGATTGCGATTTATGTCGCTCGACAAAAAGCATAGCGACGAATAGCTCGGCTTCTCGTGATATAATTATCGGAAGACATGGCTACGCTCGATTTATCAAAATATACTATTTATCGCTTCCGATACATCCTTGGGTACACACTCATTGGTTTGCTACTTGCAGGGCTTTTGGTTTTCGTCGGCGTTTATCTTCCAGGCGGTTTGTCTGGTGCAGAAATGAATGCAGTCGTTCGAAGTACATCGCTCTCATTTAATGATTTAGGCACGCTCGCTGTTCCGAACTTACCGTACTATGCGTTGCAGTCGCTTATTCTTAACACTTTCGGTATAACCATCTTTACCATCAAACTGCCGTCACTTATCTTAGCGCTACTGTCAGCTGTTGGGTTTATTCTGCTTTTGCGACGCTGGTTCAAACCAAATATTGCGGTGCTCACGTCACTTATCGCCATTACTACGGGGCAATTCTTATTCATCGCTCAACAAGGTGCACCTGGGATTTTGTATGTATTCTGGCCAGTTGTTCTGCTGCTACTTGGAACACAAATTACTCGTGGCAAAAAGTTTCGGCTTCTTTGGAAAGTACTGTTCGCAATTACAGCGGCGCTCAGTTTATACACTCCGTTAAGTGTCTACCCATTAATTGCCATCACCCTCGCAACTGTACTTCACCCACATCTACGTAACGCGGTTCGAAAGCTCTCTAAGGTTCGCTTAACCGCAGTTCTTATTGTCTTCCTCGCAGTACTCGCACCACTGGTATATGGCATTATCATTAACCCACAGCTCGGCCTTACATTACTCGGCGTACCAAGCACCTTCCCTCCAGACTTCGGCGCAAACGCTATGACAGTATTGAAACAATACTATGCATTCTGGCTACCGGGTACGACAGCATTGATGACACCGGTATTCGGCCTTGGGTCAGTAATTCTTATCCTCTTGGGTACCTACCGCGTTATTCGCACACGAGAAACAACTCGTAGTTACTTAATTATCATCTGGATTGTATGTTTAGCTCCGGTACTCCTATTCAACCCAGCGTTCACAAGCGTAACGTTCGTGCCATCAATGCTACTGCTCGCAGCTGGACTTACGAGCTTGATTGGCTACTGGTACCGATTGTTCCCACTTAACCCATATGCTCGTATTACAGGTTTAATTCCTATTGTCATCTTAGTATTCGCACTCAGCGTGTCGGGCCTTGCTCGGTACGTGTATGGCTACCACTACAGCCCAAACCAAGCCTCGTTGTTCAGTAAAGACCTCGCTTTATTGCCAAGTAACACAAACGAACTTATCGTATCTGCAGATGAAAAAGATTTCTATAATGCTGTTGCTCAGTACCGCGAAGGGCTTAGCGTCGTAACACAACCAACGACCGATATGTTTGTCGTCACCCGCGACGCTCGCAAAGCCTTTGATGGATTCGAAGTCAGTAGAATCATCACAAACAGCCACACAAACGACTCAGACAGACTGTACATCTATAAAAAGACAGCACTTTAACGTATAATTTATAAAGAAGTATAAGAGAGACGGAGAAAACGACCATGGCTTTTGACCAAGTAAAAATGTTGAACAAGTTGCGTAAAGCACAAAGTGATTTGAAAAAAGAAATTATCGAAGTAGAAGCTGGTGATGGTGCTGTTGTAGTACAAATCACCGGTGAACTTAAGATTAAGAAAATTAACATCGATCCAAAGCAAGTAGACCTCGACGACATCGCCGAGCTTGAACACTGGATTGAAATTGCCGTTCGTGACGGACTCGCAAAAGCCCAAGAAGTTGCTGCTGAAAAGATGAAGCCACTTATGGGAAGTCTCGGCAACCTAGGACTATAGTTCGTGCCACGCTTGCTACCAGTAGCACTCGAAAAGCTCATTGATGAATTAGGACGTTTGCCAGGAGTTGGCCAACGTACCGCTGAGCGCTATGCGTATTATTTGTTGCGGGCTGACCAACGCATTAACGACAGCCTCGCAACGGCGGTGCACGATATTCACACGTTGGTGAAAACGTGCCCAGTAACATTTGCACTTATTGATGCCGACGAAGAAGTATCGGCGTTATATTCCGATAGCGAGCGCAACAAAAAGCTCATTGCTGTCGTCGAAGAACCGCTTGATATCGTTTCATTAGAGCGTACAGGATTATTTAAAGGCACCTACCACGTATTAGGTGGTGCAATGAGTCCTATCGATGGTATCGGCCCTGAGCAGCTTCACATTCCTGAATTACTAAAGCGAATTCGCGAAGATGAGGTTGAAGAGTTAATCATTGCTACGAACGCCAGTGTAGAGGGTGAGTCAACTGCGCTGTTCTTACAAAAACATATTCGCGACGCCGGATTAGATGTAAAGATGAGTCGCTTAGCTCGTGGAATTCCTGTTGGCGTCGATTTGGAATATGCTGACCAAATTACTTTGGGCCATGCGCTTGAAGGCCGACGAAGCTTTTCTTAAATAGGATCTAGGAAATTAAAGAGCCCCGCTCCTCGACCCGTTGATAGGGAAGAGGTGCGGGGCTTTTGGTTGTTCGCTGTTAGGTGTGGCGCTTGCCGACGGGGTAACCTTTGCTCGAATTGCGAACCAGAAGGCGCTTTCCAAGCGGGATGCGTTTCGCCTTTACGCTCGAAACGCCGTACTCCTTCGCCATCAGCAGGTCACCGCTGGCGAGCGTCATCATATCGACTGACGCACCATACGTAGACGTGAAGTGCCGCTCACCGACTTCGAATGTTGACAGCCCACTGATCGTTGTTCCGAACACATTGACCCTTGTGGATCGAACCATGTAGCGGCGATTTCCCAGGTAGGTGATCTGGGTGGTAGAGGGCCCGAATTTTTCGTGCATCATATACCGGATTGAGCCCTGCTCGACGGACAATGCGTCCAGCTTGCCGAGCGTTTTGTTGATCCTCTTCAGCAATTCGACTCGCTTGGTATAGCTGCTCGAAACCTTCCAGTAAACAATCAGGTAGATCAACGTGGTAGCTACAACTGTAGCAAGGATGAGCGGCGACCAGACGGTCGTCGTAGCCACCACCACCCATGACGGGGCAGTCACGCTCGTGTCTTTGCTCGAAAGCGAAGGCATCAGAGGAGTGACGTACACAATCATCCAGAGAAACATGCCGATGACGCTGTAAACCATTGCCACGAACAGCGGAATCGACAGTACTGCCAAGACCTTTTCGCGAGTTTCACTAATAACGAACATCTCGCCACTTCCTTTCACTAGTAGACAACAAGGGCAAAGATTATATATATTATATCATTTTTACTTATTTTATTCAAGTTTAGATAATGAAAGAGCCCCGCTCCTCAACCCGTTAACAAGGAAGAGGTGCGGGGCTATTCGTCGTCAATGCAACACGCGTCTACGGACGGTCTTTGGCGTATCGCTTCACCGCCTCAAGCAGAGAAGCGAGCGACTCCAACACATCCACAGAGTAGCCTTCCGAAGAAGTGAACGTGTCTTTCGTAACCGTGAAGGTCAGGTCTGTAACAACTGGGTTGCCACGACCATCCCTTGTACGAGTCCTCACCACGTAGGCGCCATTGCCAACGCTTCTGATTTCTTTGGTCAACACTGGCACATCCTCACGACTAATCAACGTATGGGTCACCGAGCCGGTCTTTAGGCCCAACGACTCAAGGCTTTCCAGCCCTTCGTTGATTTGGTCGAGAAGCTTTTTACGACGGAATCGCATCTTCATTGTTTCACCTCATCTATATGTCGGGTTTGCACTCCGTATTCCTTTTCAACCAGCAGCATGCCAAGAATACTATTCATGGCTTGTTCGGTTGAACCGTTTGCGGAAGCAAAGAAGTCTATCGACGCTCCGAAAATCGAAACATCGTTCAAGGTCGCGCCAGGTGTGTACCTATATGTCGACCTCACTTCAAAATCGCCACCACCGAGGGCGACAATCTCTGTACTCGATGATCCGTAGGAACGTTTCATCGTGTGGCTTACAGAACCACCAACAACAGACAGCGAAGGAATCTTAGCGATAACTTCGTTAATCTGCTTCAGGATTCTTTTGCGGTCACCATAGCTAAATAGTAACCGAACAGAGAAGAACCACAGTGGCACCAACAGAACGAGGGCTCCGATAAAAACTACCGGTGGCCAGATTCCGTGAACGGTGAGGCTGAAGTTCTGATGCATGGTTGAATACAGGCTACTCGAGAAAGACTTGATGTACCCCAGGAAGCCTAAGCCAGCCCAGAAAAGCACGCCGAAAAACGAGTACGCCAACAGAAGCACCCAGGCAGACGTAAGTCCAACGAAGACACTGCTACGCATTTTACTGATAACGAACATCTTGCCACTTCCTTTCGTTCGAGTAGAGGGCTAAGAGTTGGTATACTATACCACTTTTAAAAAGTATTTACAAATGAAAGAGCCTCGCCCTCCAGTTGCATTGCTGCAAAAGAAGGACGAGGCTATGGTAGACGTTAGTCTGCCAGCTTCAATTCATCCGGACGGATGAATTGCTGCCCGATGATGTATTCACCTTCACGCCACTTCTCGGCGTCGATGGGGATGTCCTCGCGCACGATGTTGCCGGCACGGTTCAGCCCTTCAACGACGACGGTCAGCATCAGGATGCTGTACGTGGTGTTCATGACGGGCATCTCGACAATCATGCCGGTCATTACCTCCTTGTGAAGGTGCTTGATCAGGTCGGACTGCTTGTGCATGTAGGCCGAGACCCTCCAGCTGGCGATGACCAGAACGGCCAATCCAACCAAGAAGAGGGGCAGGTCGACGATGAAGCCCGCTTCGGGTTCGTAGAAGTCGATGAGGGCGGACACGCCTCCGAGCACGAACCACACCATGAACATGTAGCTCAGCATGTAGAACACCGTCATCGAGATTGTCTCTCTGACGGTGAGGTTCTTGATGCTTCGTACCTTGGTGCGGTTCGGTGTTGCTACGTTCTGCTTAGTTGCGTTCATCGCATACTCCGTCTGTAGAAAGTGAATAGGTCAAAGAGCGTACAAACCAAAACGATTCGTGAATAAATTATAGCATAAACGTAATAAAAAGTCAATGTATCACCTCTATAGTGCCCTGGTGTGGTAAAATAAATAGTAATGTTTACCCCTGTTCTCGAACTTATCAAAACCGCTCAACACATCGTTGTCGTTCAAGCCGAAAACCCCGATGGCGATAGCCTTGGGAGTTCTTTAGCGTTAGAAGAGCTCTTATCTGATGCCGGTAAGGACGTAACCCTTTATTGCGCCATCGATATCCCTAAGTACATGCAGTACATTCAAGGCTGGGACCGGGTTGTCAAAGACTGGCCGAAAAAGGCTGATATGGCAATTATTGTCGATACTTCAAGCGAAGCGTTGCTTATTAAAGCCCTCAAAACTCCTGGTGTTCGCCACTTCTTTGAATCGCACCCAACTGTCATTCTTGACCACCACCAAAGCGAAGAAGGCGACCTACCGTTCAACACAACAAAACTTATTATTCCAACAGCCGTTGCAACGGGTGAGATTATTTACAATATGGCAGTTGAAGCTGGCTGGACAATCAATCCGCAAGCCGCTGAAGTTATGTTTATCTCAATCCAGGCAGACAGCCTTGGGCTGACTACTCAAAACACCTCAGCTGAAAGCTACCGTGTTGCCGCTGAATTAGTTGCACTTGGTGCGGTTCCATCTGTCATCGAAGGCCGACGCCGTGAATACATGAAAAAGCCAGCTGATATTCTTGCCTACAAAGGTCGCCTTATTGAGCGTGTTGAATACTTCCTTGATGGCAAACTTGCAACCGTACACATTCCTTGGAGCGAGATTGAAGAATTTAGCGACCGCTACAACCCAAGTGTCCTTGTACTTGATGAAATGCGCCTTGTTGATACTGTGCAAATTGCTGTGGCGATTAAATCGTACCCAGACGGCAAAGCAACAGGCAAAATCCGTGCTAACATTCCTATTGGCAACACGGTTGCTGGCTATTTTGGCGGTGGTGGCCACGAATATGCTTCTGGCTTTAAAATCTACGAGAAATATGACACACTTATTTCAGAATTAGTTAATGCTACAGACAAGGCGCTTACCGATTATGACTCTGCAATTTCACAATCAACTAACTAAAACAGTTGATCCATTTACTCCAATTGAAGAAGGGTACGTTCACCTTTATACTTGTGGCCCGACTGTCTACAACTACCTAACTGTCGGTAACTGGACTGCTTATATTTATTGGGATACGTTAGTGCGTGTACTTCAAGCAAACGGCAATGAAGTGACTCGTGTCATGAATATTACCGATGTTGGCCACTTGGTCAGCGATGCCGATGATGGCGAAGATAAGCTCGAAAAAGGTGCAAAGCGCGAAGGCAAGACCGCTTGGGAAGTTGCGAAGTTTTACGCAGATGATTTCAAAGCTGGTATGAAAGCCTTAAACCTTATTACTCCGACACACATGCCGCACGCTACCGATTACATTCCACAACAACTCGAACTTATTCGTATTCTGCAGGAAAAAGGGTTCACCTATCAAATTGATGATGGTATTTATTTTGATACATTGAAGTTCCCAAGCTACGCTGACTTTGCCGACCTCGACCTTGAAGCCCAAAAAGCCGGTGCACGTGTTGAGTTCAACCCAGAAAAACACCATCCAAGCGACTTTGCGCTATGGAAATTCACACCTGAAAATGAAAAGCGTGACATGGAATGGGAAACTCCTGATGATTTATTAGACGGCGAAGCTGATTCACATGGCTTTTCTAGCAAAATGGGCTTCCCAGGCTGGCACCTTGAATGTTCCGCTATGGCTATGAGCCTCCTTGGCGAAACAATCGACATTCACACGGGCGGTATCGACCATATCCCGGTGCACCACACAAATGAGATTGCTCAATCCGAAGCGGCAACGGGTAAGATTTTCAGCAACTTCTGGATGCACAATAACCACCTTAAAGTTGATGGTACAAAAATCAGCAAGTCACTTGGCAACGGCTATACCTTAAGCGACCTTGAAGAAAAAGGCTACAGCCCGCTCGACTTGCGTTTGTTTGTTTTGCAAAGCCACTACCGAACTGAAGGCAACTTTACGTTCGATAACTTAACTGCAGCCAAGAACCGCCGTAACAACTGGCGCAATATTGCCGCACTGCGTCACCAAACGCATGATACGCTACAAACCGATAGCGATAACGAGACCGACAGTAAGACAGTATCTTTATACGCAGCGCAACAATCACTCCTTGAGACAATTAACGATGACCTAAACACACCAGAAGCGCTGTCACAGATAGATGAAGCATTTAGCTTAGTAGCGTCGAGTCGTACCGATGACATCCACCAGCACGCGCTGGTAAGCTTCCTTGAAACTATCGATGAACTCCTTGGTCTCGATCTACTTAAAACGACGCCTGACATTACCGACGATGAGAAGCGTATCATTATTGAACGCCAACGCGCCCGTGAACAGAAAGACTACGCAAAGTCTGACGACCTACGTACCGAGCTAGAAAAAAGCGGCATCACCGTTCGTGATACCGCTTCTGGCCCAATTTGGGAATATACAACTACTTCTTAGCTTTTGCGAGAATAGTTGCTTTCTTTTCGTCGTCATCATTGTTACGGTTCGCTAGGTATTCTTCAATAAGAATACGAGCGCTACCGGCAATAGGGATGGCGATAATACCACCGACAATACCAAACATGTACAAACCGATTGTTACTGATGCCAAAATCATAAGGGCAGACAGGTTAATTCGCTTTGACTGAATATGTGGAGATACGAAGTTGTTTTCAACTTGTTGGTAGATAACGAAGAATACAACATAAGCGATTGCCGCTGGAACGCTATTAAGAGCAAGGAGCAATGTAATGATTGCTCCACCGATAGTCGCACCGAACATTGGAATCAACGATAGTAAGAAAGTGATTGCTGCAGTTGGAATAGCAAGGCCAGCTTCAACGGTAGGGAAGATGAAGCTAAGGACGAATACGGCAAGACCAGCAATAGTACCACCGATAGTCGAAACAGTAAGCTGACCGGTGACGTAACCTGTTACAACGGTGTACATTTTGCCAAGCACGCGTTTGTGCTTTTCCATCTTTTTCTTGTCGTGGTACAGGCGCCATAGGCGGTTGAGCCATTCTGGACCTTCGATAAGCATCAAGAAGGTAAGTACGAGCACCAAGATGAGCGCAGTAATGAAGCTGAATACTGAACCGATGCTGCTTACAACACCTTGTCCAACATTGCTTGCCCAGCCAGCAGCGCTGTTTTTAATAGATTCTACCGCACCATTCACTTGGGGTTCGAGGTGATATTGCTTAACAAAATCATTCAAACCTGACCACTGTGAAGTTGCAGAATCAAGTAGCGCAGGTGCGCTTTGCACAAAACCTGCAGTCTGTTGAACGATTGGTGGAACAAGCAGCGTAATAAACGCACTTAGGAATGTCACCACTAATACGTAGGCAATTGCAGTCGCACCAACACGGCTTTTACCGGGAAGCCGACGCGAAATGCGTGACACTGGACCATTCAAAGCAAGTGCTAAGAAGAGGGAGACTCCAATAATAATTAGTGCAACCTGCGCTTTAACTAATAATAATGCTACAAGGGCAAAGCCAAGAATAACCAGCCAAAAACGAACAAATGTACGTGTGTCGATATCAATTTTAGTACTCATAAGGCGTATTATACATCCTTTCCTCTATCTGAGCGAACAGGTTATAGCATTCTGCTTATGCCTCACGTATAGTAGAACTATATGGATGACATTATTCCGAAGCTCCGGAAACTTATTAAAGGTGAGATAACTACCGAACCATTAGCACGCCAGGCGGTGAGTCGTGACGCTAGCGTGTACGAACTTGTGCCAGAGGTAGTTATTAGCCCGCTCGACAGCCTCGATATTCAAAAGCTTGTAAAATTCGTGGCAAAAAATAAAATTGCCTATCCAAAACTAGCAATCACACCCCGTAGCGCGGGCACGTGTATGTCTGGAGGTTCTATTGGTACATCAGTGCTACTTAATATGACTCCTCACTTTAATAAGATTGGTTCACTAAAAGGAACGTTACTAAACACTCAACCTGGTGTTTATATGCGTGATATTGACCCAATTTTATACGATGTAAATATGCATCTTGGCTGTGTACCTGCCAGCCGTGCAATTAATACCATTGGTGGAATGGTTGGAAATAACTCTGGTGGCGAACGCTCATTACAATACGGCAATACTGAACGTTGGGTGCGTGAACTAAAAGTTGTATTTGGTGACGGCAACGAATATACAGTCAAACCTTTAAATCGCAAAGAACTTGCGGTGAAGCTTAAAGAAGACACGTACGAAGCTAATTTGTATCGTCAAACCTACGAACTGATTGAAAAACATTACGACCTCGTAAAGAACGCACGGCCACATGTGAATAAAAACTCAATGGGCTACAACTTATGGAGCGTTTGGGACCGCGATACCGGTATTTTCGATATGACCCGTTTAATTACTGGGAGCCAAGGCACACTAGGGGTTATTACTGACATTACTATCGAGGCTGTGCCAAAAGCGCCACATTCCGGTTTACTGTTAGTCTATCTTCCATCAATCAAAAACCTTGGTGATGTCATAGCAACCGTTATGCACCACGAGCCAGCTACCTTTGAAGGCTTCGACAATATTACTTTCAACCTTGGGCTTCGCTACTTTAATACCTTCCGCAAGCAGCTTGGTACAAAAGAATGGTTACGCCAACAAAGTATTCTTTTAAAATCTGTCGCTCAATTTAAAGGTCATATTCCAAGTATGTTCTTGATGATTGAGTTCGATGGCCAGACCCGCGGCGAAGTACTGGATAAGATTTCGATTCTTCACGATGATTTGAAATCATTCAAACTAAAAATGGACATTCAAGCTGACGAAGGTTCGAGTGCACCATTTTGGAAGATTCGCCGCTCAGCGCTAACATTACTCCAAAACCAAGTGCATGGCCGGTATGCCTCACCATTTATTGACGACATGGCAGTTCCACCGCGTCACTTACCTGAATTCGTGCCACAACTACGTAAAGTTATTCGAAAATACAAACTTCCAGCAACTATCCAGGGCCACTTTGGTGATGGAAACTTTCACGTCATCCCCCTTATGGACATCGCAGGCGCAAAAGACCAAGCGAAACTTGAACCTGTTATGCGCGAGTTAATTCCTATTGTTTTGAAGTACGGTGGCACCATGGCAGGGGAGCATAACGACGGTATGGTTCGTGGCCCCTGGCTTCCAGCGGTATTTGGCCAAGAAATGTACGAAATATTTAAAGAAACGAAAGAAATATTCGACCCCCAATACATCTTTAACCCCCATAAAAAGACCGACGCCTCTTGGGAATATAGTATGAGCCACATCCGTTCACAGAACGACAACGGCCTTATTAAACAATAAAGCTTAGACTTTACGAATTACGCTAGATAATGTATAGTGTAAGTACATATGACAACAACTGAAACCATCGGCTGCGTTAAAGAAGCCACACGAATTCTCGGAGACAAATGGACTCCTCAATTGTTGCGTTTCTTTGTAAACGAAGAATCTATTCGTTTTTGCCAAATTCAAGACCTTGTAGAAGGCATTAACCCTCGGACACTTTCATCACGCCTCGATTCACTTGAAACTGAAGGTATTATTGAAAAAATCACTGCTCCTGAAAAAAGCCGTTGCGAATACCGTTTAACCCAAAAAGGTAAGCAACTCACCCCAATCCTCCGCGACATGCAAGCGTGGAGCGAACAGTACGCTTAAACAGCGAAAACACCTGTTCAGTCTTCTTTAAGCTACTTCACTGTATAATGGGCTTATGAGAGTTTTAATTGTAGAAGACGAACACAAGATTGCGCGAGCACTCGCCAAGGCCTTAGAACAAGAGACCTATGCTGTTGACGTCGCCTACGATGGAGACGAAGGCCATGCAATGGCTACGACTGAACCCTATGATATTGCTATTATCGACCGAATGCTACCTGGTGAATATGATGGAATTGGCATTGTAAAAGCGATGCGCGAGGCAAAAGTACATACTCCAGTACTCTTCCTAAGTGCGCTTGATAGCGTCAAAGAACGTACCGCCGGCCTCGATGCTGGTGCAGATGATTACTTAGTAAAACCTTTCGCCCTTGAAGAGTTACTGGCTCGGGTTCGTGCCTTGCTTCGCCGACCAACTGAGCAGCAATCTGACGTACTAACAGCAGGCGACCTTACGATGGACACCGTTACATACACCGTCCAACGCGCCGGTAAAACAATCCAACTCACTAGTAAAGAGTTTGCGCTTTTAGAATACTTATTACGAAACCAAAATCGCCCAATCAGCAAAGACGTTATTATTAGCCATGTTTGGGATTACGATGCTGACGTTCTGCCAAATACCGTTGAAGTGTATGTTAAATATTTGCGCGCCAAAATTGATGTACCATTTAAGAAACCACTCATCCATACTGTTCGTGGGTTTGGATATAAACTCGAAGCGTAAACTCCTATGCAAATGTTCCAGTCTGCAACTCTAAAACTTACTGCATGGTACTTAGCAATTTTGCTTACCATCAGTATTACTTTTAGTGTTGTTATCTATCAGCTGAACTTTCGCGAAATTAGCTTCCGTCTTGAAAACCTTCAACACAGCTTAATGGACACTTCGATGTCACCAATACCAAGCTTAAATGGCGACCCGCGCTTTACCTTCGGCCCAAACAGCCCACTATCGGTTCAATCTAACCAAGCAGCTGGCCAAATGATATTATCTCTGTTTTACATTAACCTGGTTATTTTAGTCGCCGGCGGGTTAGGGAGTTATTTCTTAGCACGACGTACGCTCCGGCCAATCGAAGAAGCGCACGAAGCCCAAAGCCGATTTACGAGTGATGCAAGCCACGAGTTACGAACACCACTTGCTGCCATGAAAGCTGAGCTAGAGGTGAACTTACGTGACGCTCATTTAAGTGAAGCTGAATCGCGTGAATTACTTGAGAGCAATTTAGAAGAGGTAGACAAACTCATCGGGCTTACCCAAATGCTATTACAGCTTTCACGACTTGATTTCAATAAAATGGACCGTGAACCAATTGATATCGTCGAAGTGTTGAATGAAAAGATGAAATTATACAAAACTGTAAGCAAACGGTTTGATATTACCGCCCGCAAGAAAGCTGTGGCAATTGCGAATGAGCCAGCTATTAGCGAACTTATTGGTATCCTTATTGATAATGCAATTAAATACAGCCCTAAGGGTTCAAAGATTAGCATACGTGTGTTCGTAAAGCGACTGATGGTCGGGTTTGAAATACATAACACCGGCATACCTATTCCTGAAGACCAGCTAACCAAAATATTCGACCGTTTTTATCGGCTTGATTCGTCACGCACCAACGGAAGTGAAAATGGCTACGGGCTTGGGCTTTCAATTGCAAAAAAGATTATCGACATTCACCATGGCGACCTTCAAGTGAGTAGTGGCGAAGAAGGTACGACATTCACATTTTATCTGCCAATTCTCAGGAATCCCCAAGCGTAATATCATAATCGCAGCGTACAGTACGCCTTGTTATCACAAATAAAACAAGGAGCAATCAAATGAATGTACTGACTCGAGGTGTAAAAAATGCCCTCCGAAGTCCATTAAGGTCAGGGGCGATTGTATTGATGTTTGCCATCAGCATTGCACTGATTTTAAGTATGCTCGTCGCCCGAAGCAGCGTTCAGGCAAAGATAAATGAAGTCAAGGCAACCGCAGGCACGAATATTACTATTCGACCAGCTGGTGTCATGGGAGGCATGGGTGGGGGAGACCCATTGACCGCCGAACAATTGGCGACAATTAAGAGTACGGCAAATGTGTCATCAACGACTCTTACATTGACCGACCAATTAGGAACAGATGATACCGAACTCGAATCTTCACAAGAACTTGGTGCATTTGGCCAACGACAAATGAGGTTCGAATCAAGCGGTACGACTGAATCGACAACAGCACCCGAAGGCACTGCGACAACTGAACAATCAGACCGTCCAGCACCGACACCTCGTATTACCGTTACAGGTACGAACGACGTGAACTCTGTTTCAACAGATGGAAGCGATTTGAACATCACTAGTGGCGCAACAATTGACGCCAGTGGTAATGGATTAGTTGCCCTCGTTGGATCAACCCTCGCAACGAAGAATAGTTTAGAACTTGGTGATACGTTCACTGCATACGGTTCGACCGTCACAGTGAGTGGTATTTACACAACTGATAATGCGTTTCAAGATAGCGGCATTATTATGCCACTGACGACTTTGCAAACATTAACCGAACAAGCTGATGTCGTAAACACTGTTATCGCAACCGTTGATAGTAGCGATAATGTTGCTGCAACAGTTACCAGCCTGAAAACAGCGCTTGGTGATGATGCAGATATTACCAGTGAAGCTGAAAGCGCCGCTTCAAGCGTTGAATCACTTGAAAGCATTTCATCACTCGCACTCGCTGGAGTGATTGGAGCATCAATTGCAGGCGCAGCGATTGTACTGCTCGCCATGGTTATGGTGGTACGTGAACGTCGCCGTGAAATTGGCGTCATGAAAGCCGTTGGTGGAACCGATGGCAAAGTCGTAGGACAGTTCACTATTGAAGGTTTAACCCTTACCTTGATTGGTACAGTGATTGGTATCGCACTTGGCGTTGTCGTCAGCGGACCAATGACAACTTCACTCGTGAGTAGCCAAAATAGCACAACAAGTACAACAGCAGCCGAAACTGGTCGCAATGGTCGTCCCGCTGGTAGACCTGGTGGCTTCGCAGGTGGCGTTGAACAAATTAATACTAACCTTACCCAAGTAACTGCAAGCCTTACTCCACAAGTATTCATAGCGGCCCTTGGTATCACATTCTTAATCGCTATCATCGGAAGCGCCGTGCCAGCTTGGCTGACCGCACGTGTACGACCCGCTGAAGTGCTAAGGACAGAATAGGAGATTCTATGTTACAAGTTACCAATGTATCTAAAACGTTTAACACACCCGGTGGCCAGGTACACGCCTTAAAAGATGTCACGCTGACGGTCAAGACCGGCGAGTTCGTCAGCATTATTGGAAAGTCAGGCAGCGGCAAGAGCACCTTGCTGAGTATCCTCGGGGCACTCGACACTCCCAGCGATGGAACCATTACTGTTGATGACACCTCAATTGAAAAATTAAGTGGGCATGCGCAAACGAAATACCGTGGCCACAAAATCGGCTTCGTATTCCAGCAGTACAATTTAATCCCAAACCTTACCGCAATCGAAAACGTCATGCTCGCCCTCGAATTTGGCGGTTATCCAGCCAGTAGTCGCTACGACCGCGCAGCAAAACTTCTCGAATCAGTAGGATTGAATGAGGAAGAGCAGAAACGGCGCCCAACGCGACTTAGCGGTGGCCAACAGCAACGCGTGAGTATCGCTCGAGCATTAGCGAACGACCCAGCGTATATTCTGGCTGATGAACCAACGGGAAACCTTGATTCAGCAACAGGTAAAAAGGTCTTTGATTTGCTTCACGACCTATCACGCAACCAAAACACCACTGTTATTGTCGTCACACACGACCTAGAGATTGCCGGAAAGACCGATAGAACGTTTACGCTTATCGACGGCAAAATTACAACAAAATAGTCAATGGAATTCAGAGTCTTCTCAGACTTCATTGTCATACTACAACCAGTAGCCAAGCTACAACAAAAAAGACGAGCAATCGTTATAAAAGGAGGAAGTGAGCTTTATGAACACAACCATCACCACAGAACAAACTGAAACAAGACCAACAATTCTACTCAGTAAAAAGGGTATGAAAGAACTTCGAAAATCCGTCGCCCAACTAGAACATGACCGTTTGGCGGTAATCCGAGGTTTACGTGAAAGCGATAAAACCACCGGCCACGATGATCGATTTGAACGAATCGAACGCTTGGCTCGGCTTGAAGCAATTGAAGCCGAATTATTTGAAAAACAACAAACCTTGTCACAGGCAAAACTCATTCCAAGCCGTCGCGCCCGAATGAAGGTAGCCGTAGGCTCAGTCGTCGACCTTATCGACCAACAAGGGCGGTTATTCCGTTACACATTGGTTGAAAGTATCGAAGCTGACCCAAGTGATGGCCGCATCTCCGCGAAAAGCCCTCTTGGCAGTAGCCTTGTAGGTAAAACTGTAAAGGACGTTATCGAATGGGGTAACGGCAGCAAACAGGGCACTATGAAACTGGTACGCATTACATAGCACTATTAAAGTTAAACAGAAGAAGAGCCTCGGAAAACCGGGCTCTTCTTTTTTGAAACCCTTACAGCTCATGCTAAAATAGTACTAATGCTTTTCTACCAACAATCCGTTGATGACACTTACAAAGACCTGTCATCGAGCCTTGATGGCATCTCTCGCTACGAAGCTGGCGAACGCTTGAAACGGCTGGGGCCAAATGAAATCAAATTAAAGGGCGAACCCCTTTGGAAAAAGATTGTCGAACCATTCGCTAACGTATTTATGGCGGTACTTTCTGTTGCTGTCATTATTAGTATCTTGCACCACGCATACTTTGACGCGATTATTATTTCCGTCATCATGCTTACCAGTGCCGGTATTTACTATGTGCAACGTTTCTCAACCGACCGTATTCTAAGGTCACTGCAAAAACACACCGCTCAAAAAGTTACCGTCATTCGAGGCGGTGAAGCCATCGAGGTTGATACAAGCGTATTAGTCCCTGGTGACATTATTGAACTCAATGAAGGCGACAAGGTTCCGGCTGACATTCGTGTCATTTCCGCAGATTCACTTCGTGCTGATGAAGCAGTGTTAACCGGTGAATCGGTGCCTGTACCAAAGAACAGCGATACACTTACTTCTAAAAAAGAAGTGTACGAGCAAAAGAATATTCTTTTCCAAGGGTCATTTATTACCTCAGGCCAAGCAGTTGGAATTGTCGTTGCCACAGGTAACAAAACTGAGTTTGGCCAAATTGCTGAGCTAGCGGGTAGTTCACCAGATGAAATTTCCAGCCCAGTACAGAAGAAGATTGACAAGTTGATTGCGTACATCATTGCCGTCGTTGCTGCAGTCGCTGTTGTTGCCTTTTTCCTTGCGCTCAGTAGGGGAATGGAACTCACCGAGGCGCTGCGTTTCGTTATTGCTGTATCTGTGTCTGCTGTACCTGAAAGCCTTCCTGTTGCGATATCGGTCATTCTTGTCCTTGGAATGCGCCGTATGGCTGCCAAGAAAGCCTTGGTGCGCAGTATGAGTGCTATCGAAACCATTGGTGTCATTACAACCATCGCAACCGACAAAACCGGTACCCTCACCGAAAACAAGTTGTCTGTACAAGAAACCTGGCAGCCAGCTTGGGTAGCGCATCACCTTCCAACCGTTATTCATAAAACGATTAATAGCCACAACGAGCGCAGTAGCGACCCGCTTGACGTTGCATTAATCAGCTACACCGCAGCTGAAGCAGCTGTCACATTAAAGGGTGAAGCGATTGCGAAACTACCTTTCGACCAAGCCTACGCCATGAGCGGAAATGTTTGGCACCATAAGGGTGAGCACGAACTTGTTGTGAAAGGTGCCCCTGAACATGTTATGGACCGCAGCCACCTTACAAAGCTAGAACGTGCTGAAGTTGAAGCTGCTCTTACTCAACTAACCGGTCAAGGCTACCGCGTGATTGCCGTTGCAACTGCGCCACTGCCAGCACCTGTTACCGGTTTCCACGAACTCCATCCAAAGCTCAACCTGAGTTTTGCTGGGTTAATTGCCGTTGCTGATACCATTCGTCCAGCTGCCCGAGCAGCAATTGCGACCGCTCAAAAAGCTGGCGTATCTGTACGTATGATTACCGGTGACCACTACGAAACTGCGTACAGTATTGGTTTAAAGCTTGGTTTGGTTAAATCTCGTGATGAAGTGTTCGATAGCCGTCGCATGAGCGAACTTTCCGACAAAGACCTCGCCGTTGAAGCACATCGTGCCCGTATTTTCTCTCGCGTTACCCCTGAAAATAAATTCCGCATTCTACAAGTTCTAAAACTTAAAGAAGTCACCGCAATGACAGGTGATGGCGTGAACGACGTACCAGCACTTACCAATGCTCACGTTGGTGTTGCAATGGGAAGTGGCTCACAGATTGCTAAAGATGCTGGAGATATCATTCTGCTTGATGATAACTTCGCGAGTATCGTACGCGCCATGCGTGAAGGCCGTATTGTATTTGCTAATATCCGTCGAATGCTGTTCTATCTGCTCTCAACTAACATCGGTGAGGTCATTACATCGGTTGGTGCACTTGTTATTGGTATGCCGCCGCCGCTACAGCCAGTTCAAATTTTGTGGATTAACCTTGTGACAGATACAACCATGGTAATTCCACTCGGTCTTGAACCAGGCGGAAAAAGCGCTATGCGACAAAAGCCAGTGAAGCCAAACGCTCCAATTTTGAACAAGTACATGGTGAGTCGCGTTATCCTCATAGCCGTTTCAATGGCCACCATCGCGCTTGGTATATACATGTACTTCATCGAAACACATGGCGCTGCCTATGCTTCAACCGTCGTGTTCGTCGCTCTTGTGGCAATTCAATGGGCAAACGCTATCAACGCCCGAAGCACCTACCAATCAGCATTCACTCGTATATTCGTTCAACACCGCATATTCTGGGTAGGTTTAGCTATTTCAATCTCACTGCAATGGTTCGCATTATTTGGCCCACTACAAGAAATGCTTCACATCACACCAATATCTATACAGGACATGCTTACGGCTAGCCTCAGTGCGTTTATAGCTATCATCTTGATAGCAGAAGTGCACAAGCTTGTGGGACGCCACCTGGTGCTTAAGAAAGTTCTCGCAGAGTAATGATAAATCCTTTCCTGTCATACCACGATGCTATTTTATTGTTGGCACGGGCTGGCGGGGGAGGCTCTAGCGGTGGAGGCGGAGGCGGGGGCGGTATAGAGACCATCTTTATACTTGCCGGTTATTTCCCAAGCTATTATCTTGGAAAAATAATTAAGAGACTATTCAGTCGTCGCACCGAACTTATTATTAGTTTTGCTTTCGGCGTCCTCGCCAGCATCGTTTTACTTATCATCGGTCTTCACCTCGGTGCTTTAGGTGTTTACGCAACTATCATGGTAATAGTTGGTATTTGGTCAGGTTGGTCTGCAGCGTTCTTTGGTATTTGGTCGAAGCTACGCAAAAAATCTACCGTCGCAAAGAAACAAATATACGAAGCTTCTCGTTCTGATGGACTTTGGAATGAAACCGCCATGATGGATACCGCCCGTGCAACTTTTTTGAATTACCAAAACGACTGGGCTACGTTCAATATCCAAAACATGCAACACTACATGACGCAAACATACACGTACCACGCAAGCCTCCTTATGGCAGCGTTGAAACAGCTTGGCAGGTCTAACCGTTTAACGAATTTAAATATTGATGATGCCATGATTGTAGAGGCAAGGGATAACTTCAATAATAGCGATGATGGTTTCGACGTAGCCTTCAATGCATCTGCAGTTGATGAACTTATCGATGCACAAGGAAACGTTCTTTTTAAAGACAAGTCGAGTTTTATTGAGTACTGGCATTTTAGCCGTATTAACGACACATGGCTACTAAGCGGCATTACGCAACAAACTCAAGTATTATCGGCTGGAAATTTATCACTCAAAGATTTTGCCACACAGAATAATTTATACTATTCACTTGATATGGGATGGCTGCTTCTGCCGCAAGGTGGTCTGCTTATGGAGCGTGGGCGGTTTGGAAAAAGCGATATCAATAACCACACTATTGGTTTATACAATAACCACCTTGTCCAACTGTATACGTACAGCCCATTACGCACCAATTCAGGTGCCGACAGCTGGCTTGTCATTCAAATTGTTCTACCAAAATCGTATGGCGGTATTATTGTTCAGCCAAGGCGCAAATATATGACACAAAGGTCTGCCTATAATAAGCCGACAAAAGCGTATCAAAAATATACTTTTGAGTGGGGCGAGTTCAACGACCACTACGACGTGTACGCAACACAACCAGACCAGCTTGCAACATTTGAACTCATCAACCCGGGTTTTATGGCCGAGCTGTATGACAGCGGCTTAGACATGAGTATAGAAGTAGTAGACAACGTCCTTTATCTCTACAGGCACCTAGGCATGCGCTTTGTCAGCGAAGCGTCTTCTGATGAATACCGAGCAATGCTAAATATTGCATTGAAAGCGTTTAAAGAACTCAGGCTCTAGAACTATTCAACGAACAAAAAACACCGCTAGCGAGCTGCGGTGTTTTTGTTTAGCCGTTTTAAGTACTACGAGACGATACTCAGCAGTGTCCAGTTGCCCCCATGGTTGTCTGTTCGAAGGCGGAACTGTGAGTTACCGTCAGTTAACGTAATAATTTCTGCAACGCGACCACCAGTTGTTACAAGGCAACGAAGGCCGGCATCGAGGAAGTCGTACATTGTTCCGCGGAATTCCATGCGGCGTGGGTATGCCGCTAGGTTCTTTTTAAAGCCCATTTGTGTAACTGCTACTTGTTCATTTACATTGACACGATTCATATTAATTCTCCAAAGGTTAAGATATTTACTAGATTCAGTTACATCTCGCATGTGTAACTCAAAAAGGCCGAACAAAATTTTGATCAGCAACGGGTTTTGGAGGAGTGATTTAGAGAGGGTAGTGCGAACCGTATAACCGCAGGACCTTTTTACTAAATATCACGTTAGAATTGTGTCGATTACCAGGGGCGCTTCAACCAAGTGGGTTAAAGGTGAGCATAGTATCGTTTGGTGGCTTCATTAAAGCCTGTAAGTGAAAATCCTGTTCCTCGCAGAGGGGAAGTACTCACATGACTATATATAGTATACATCGAGTATCAGTTGGGGTGTCAAGCATATTATACGGCTTATGCTATACTTGCATATTTTAGTAAAGTATGCTATAATATTCAAGATTTGGCTTACGTATGTTTGTCGATTGTTCATTGAAATAACTAAGGAGAAATTTATGCGACGGTCCCGTCGTCTCGTTGCGTTTAGCGCAGCGACACTCGCCGTGGCACTCGTGCTCACGGCCTGCTCACTGAAAGGTGAGAATTCCGAAGCACCATCCGAACCTCGAACCGGGAAAGCCCTCACGGGCACCTGGGACTCGATTGACATCCCGGAAGGGCTGCAGGTCAATGCGATTCACTCAGTCATGCTTCCCACGGGAGACGTGCTGCTGATCGCAGGGTCAGGTAACGACGTCGAGCAGTTCGCTGCAGGCACCTTCGAAACACTCGTCTACAGCCCTTCAACGGGCGAGGCCGAGCTCATCGATACACCTGAAGACCTGTTCTGCGCCGGCCACGCCCACCTCCCGAACGGAAACGTTCTGGTCGCGGGCGGCACGCAGGCGTACGAAGTCGCTCCGACTCAGCTGACCAACGCTGGCGGTGTACTGACCCTCGTGAACGAGACTCCCCAAAAGGAGTTCTTCCTTCCCAAGGGTTCAGAAGTGATTGGTGAGGCCAGTGGCCAAACCTTCATCACCGACAGCGACATCACCATTCCGAAAGCCGTCTTGGATGACGCAACCGGAAAGGTGACGGCAAGTCAGCGCAACGTCTACATCGCTTCACCCCTCGCGGGAGAAGCGGGAGTCGTCAGCGACGATTCTTACCACGCCGTCGGCCTGAAAGGCGACGACGCGCTCAACCTGCACGGCTACGCACAGGCACTTGGCTTCGAGAAGAAGGACTACCAGGGAATCGACTCGGCTTACGAGTTCGACCCCTGGAAGCGAGAGTACATCAAGGTTGACCCCATGAACTACGCTCGCTGGTACCCGACACTCACCGCCACGTCCAACGGTCACATCCTCGCCCTGTCGGGCTTGGACGCCGCCGGCAAGGTGCTTGACGGTCAGACTGAAGAGTATGACCCCGAGACCCAGACCTGGACCGATCGTCCCGACTTGACCATGATGTTCCCAACCTACCCGTCTGTATTCCAGACGGACAAGGGCGGTATCATGTTCTCGGCGGGCATCAACCAGGGATGGGGACCGGCAGACAAGGGTCGCGTACCCGGCTTCTGGGACCTCGCTGACAATTCGTTCACTACGGTTCCAGGTCTTCGCGACCCGGAGCTGAACGAGACCGGAGCAGTGGGCTGGATAGGCCCCGTCAACGACCAGCGACTCATTGTCGTGGGAGGAGGATCAATCGGTGACACACCGACCTCCACCGGACGAATCGATGTCATCGACCTCGATTCCGACGAACCACACTTCGAGCCGATGGCCGACCTTCCGCAAGGCACACGATACCCCAATATCGTGACCCTGCCCAGCGGTGACGTGTTCATTACGAACGGATCCACGGGTTACCGCGGACGAGGGAATTCTGACATCCTGAAGAGCTACATGCTCTCCCAGGAGGACGGTGAGCTCACCGAGCTTGCTAGCCCGTCGGTCGGACGCAATTACCATTCGTCAGCGCTTTTGCTGCCGAACGGTCAGGTTCTCGTTGCCGGTTCGGACCCGCTCTTTGCAGATGCGGCCGATTCGGTAGAAGGTGAATTCGAAAAGCAGATTGAGATTTACACGCCCCCATACCTCTACAACGAGGAAGGGGAGCTTGCTGACCGCCCTGTTATCGATGAGACTCCAGCACACGCCAGCTATGGACAGCAGATTGACCTCAAGGTTTCGCACACCAGCGACATCTCGAAGGTTCGCCTGCTGTACCCCGGTGCAGTGACTCACGTCACCGACACCAACCAGCGCTTGGTTGAACTGGAGTTCACCCTCACCAGTGACGGTGTTCGCGCCGTCATCCCCGAAAACACCTCCTTGGTTCCTCCCGCGCACTACATGGTCGTCGTCATCGATGACCAGGGTGTACCGAGTGAGGCTCAGTGGATCCAAGTGGACTCGAACGAAGATGCAGCCGCATCCGAATCGGGCCACGACCACTGAGATTTGAACGCTTCTTCGTGAAGCACCAGGCCCCGGCGTCACAGCAATGTGACAATGGGGCCTTTTCATTTTTTAAGTTTTTTAACATAATCAGCAAAGAACATAAAAAGATTGTTGACACATACCATAAAGGATGTTAAAGTTATATTATCTCAGTAGGTAGGGGCTCTCCGATTTATCGGAAGAGCTCTATTTATTGGCGATCATTGACATTACTAGACTAGATAGAAAAGGTGACCAAGTGGCTACAATCGTTGCGCTCATCCCCGCTTATAACGAGGAGGAAAGCATCGGGGCCACTATTGAGGCCCTGTTCAGACAAGACCGCGTTCCCGACCGAATCGTCGTTATCCCTAACGGGTGCAACGACCGGACGGCCGAGATTGCACGTTCGTTCCTCGAATACAAATCGCCCCTCATCGTGATGGAGCTCCCAAGGCTCGAGCACAAGAAGAGCGAGGCACTTAACCGTGCCTGGAGGGCGTACGCACAAGCTTCAGACCTCGTCATCTGCCTCGACGCAGATACGATTCTTCCGCCGAACGCCGTCGCCGAATGGGAAAAAGAGTTCGAAGCCGATGAAACACTCGGCGGCTCGAGCTCCAAATTCACCATGCTGGGACACAACTTCTGGACGCGCTTGCAGCGTTCAGAGTTCGCAAAGTGGACAGACACCGCGCTTCGGCGTGGCTACACCACTGTTCTGGCAGGCACTGGCTGCGCAATCAGCAACAAAGCACTGCACGAAGTCGTCGACACTACCGGACGGAAAGGCCCTTGGTCCTACGACTCACAAGTCGAGGACTTCGAGCTGACCTACAAAATTCGAGAGCTTGGCTATAAATGCCAGGTTTCACCGATGGTACGTGCCTATACCGACTCCATGACAAGCGTCCGTACCCTTTGGGGCCAACGCATGAAATGGCAGGTTGGAACCGTGGAAGACTTGATGGCGCTTGGCGTCAACAAACTCACCCGGATCGACTGGTGGCAACAGTTCGTCGGGTTGTTCATGGCATTCATTCGAGTGCTGTGGATGACAATGCTCACCATCCAGATAGCGTTGGGGCAATTCGCCTTCCACGCCTTCTGGTGGTTGTTCGTTCCGCTCTTCTTCGCTATCTGCGAAGGATTCATGAGTTTTCGAATACCACATAAAGACAAGATAGACGTCCTTATGGGGTTCACAATTGTACCATCGGAAATCTTCGCAACAGTTCGATCCGCATGGTTCGTAACTGCCTGGGTTGAAGTCCTATGGTCAAAGCTCACCGGAGGTCGCAAGGACCGCTGGGAGCTGCAATATAAGGCTGAAGGTAACGCAATGCGTCCTGCAGCACCACTGAAAGTCCTGGGAGGGAACTAAATATGTACGGAGCCGGAGTCGGAACAGGGGTGTCGGGGGTCGCAATGGCCTTCGGAGCATCCACCGGGAACACCATCCTCATGGGAGCAGGGGCACTCGCTGCCGCTGCAGCCATGGCAACGCTCGCCTACAACGCGCGTCGCCGCAAGGCACACCAGCGCCCGTAAGGTCGCTCAGTCGCCGGGTGGCAATCTCGAAAGAGTTTGCCACCCGGCGACACACCACCAAAATCTAGTCAGTAATTTCGCACCGCCCGGCTTCAACGCCGGGCTTTTTCATTGCAATTTTTATGTATTTATTGTATAATTAATATATTGAGCTATTTTTTAGTCCAAGCACCCGTCAGACAAGAGAAGAGAAGGTGAATAGTGGCTCTGCCCGAAAGAATTCCCAAGTTTGTACCCATTAGTTTGGGTATCGTCTTTGGGCTCGCAATGGGCGGTCTGTTCCTTGTGAACTGCACCAACCTTTTCGAGCGCGAACCAACCCCGCAACGCGCTGTCACACAGTCGCAACCGGTGAAGGCTCCGGTAACGGAACCGCCCGTCGAAACGACTGCACCCGAAGAGGTACCGCTCGTCATCGAGAAGTCCGCCATCCTGAGCATCGGCATTCCAGCCATCGCGCTTGATGTCGGAGTTTCCGGAGCAACCGAGCCTCGTGCAACGAAAAACTGCCACGCGAGCACCGTGTGCATCGACCCGCCCGTTCCCAACCAGGCTGCCTGGTACGGAGAGGTCCCGTCGACGCCATCGGTGAATCCCGTGCTGCTTTTCGCACACACCAGCTGGTCAACCCCTGAGTACGCGACGTTCAACAACCTCCCGGCAATCATTGCCGGAGACCAGATCGTCGTTACAACGGAAACCGGTGTGTTCACCTACGCGGCAGAAACTCCGGTACTCGTACCGTACGCAGAGGTGGCCCAAAGCCAGCTCATCTACGGCAACGAAACCGAAAAGGTAGTGCTGGTTACCTGCAACAGCGCCGCCAATGCTGCGACCGTTGTCGTAGGCCGACTCGTAAGCGCCGCACTTCGCTAACACAAGGTGGAGTGAGGGCGTCAAACCTCTCACTCCACCGAAGCACTCCTTAGTCTGACGGGTAATAAAACCCCCCACATTTACAATAAATAACGGCGTCATTCAAGTATTCTTCTCTGTACGAGGAGCATAGCTGAGTGATACCATAAGTACATACCCATATGAAACGTCTTCACACCTATTCACAAAACCTGCTTCGTAACCCACAACTCATTAAAGAGTTGTTCGAGCGCACCAACATTAAGCGTGGTGCAACCGTTATTGATATTGGCGCAGGTACCGGTACTATTTCTTCAGTGCTTGCCCGCCAAGTGAAGAACGTCATTGCTGTCGAGTTCGAACCGCGCATGTTTACAAAACTTCGCGAAAACATGGAATACTACCCGAACGTTACCGTGTACGAAGGCGACTTCCTTACAATGGAACTTCCAACAGTTCCATACAGCATTTTTGCGAACATTCCGTTTCACCTCAGCTCACCAATTGTGAACCACTTAATTGAAACTGACCGCCCGCCACAATGTGTATACCTTATTGTTCAAAAACAATTTGGTCGTAAGCTAATTGCCGAAACTGACCGTGAACATTTCACCAGCCAGCTTGGTATGATTGTCGGCGTCCGTTACGAAACCAAAATCCGTAAGGCTCTTGCACGAACTGATTTCTTCCCACAACCAGCTGTTGACACTGTTTTTCTTGAAATGATGCGCCGCGATGTACCGCTCGTTAAGAAATCTCGTTTTGAGGCTTACAAAACATTCACAACTGAATGTTTCTCAGACCCTAAGAAACTCGCTAAATTGCCAATTGCGAAAATTGGGCTTGAAGTTGGCGGTTCACCATCACGCGTGACACTTACTGAATGGGTACGCCTGTTTAACCTACAAACAATTTACTAGGTAAGTCGTTGGCTAAGGCCTATGCCGCCAAATTGTTCACACACATATACCGGCTGTTTCGCAGAACTGCGTTCGCCGTCGTATACATAGCCTAAATCATTAAATTCTTCTAGGCCGTCAACTGTAGCGAGGCCGCGCTGAATAATCCAGCGAGCATAGGCACCACGGGCAATTTTAGAATGTACCACTACAAACACCGGTTCTTCACCGGCTGCTTTTCGGGTCAGGAATACGGGCGTAATAATGCGCGCTGTATCGATAAAGGGGAGTATAACCTTCGCATATTCATCAGACGTGACGTTAATAATAGGACCGTCCATCGGAATTGCCTCAGCTACCTTATCGCTCCAGAAATTATATAAATCTTTATACGGACCTTCAGGTAATCGATAGCCGAGCTCAAGGCGGTAGGGTTGAATGCCATCATAGGGTCGCAATACTCCGTACAAACCAGATAGGAGCTTAAGATGTTTTTGAGCAAAGTCTTTCTCGGCGTCGTTCCATTCCAAAGCGCGAAGGCCACTATAAATATCGCCTCGAAAGGTTTCAACGGCAGCTGTAAGGGGTAAATCGAGCCTTTCAAGGTATAAATCTTCAACCTGAACGGCTAATTTTTCAGAGATATGCATAACTTTTTGATATTGCTCAAGGGTAAGTTCCTGTAAGTAATCGGTCAGTTCGTTCGCCTGAGCTTCAAAAACTGGCGTCGTTAATTCGCGAGTAGGGGGCACCGGAACCATTGTTTTTGATGAGTGTAAAAGAATCGTTAAAGGCATTGTTATATAAGTATAGCAAATAGGGGTTAGCTAAACGGTATGTTATCTGTTATAATGAATCTTAATTACTTATAAACTAATTGGATTAATATGGCTAAACACAAGAACTGGCACGGAGCTGCTCGCAAACGCATGCTCAAAAAGAAAGCAAAATCACTTAAGCTTAAAGGCCGTCTCGCCTAAAGTTTTATAACCCCGTTCATTCGGGGTTATTTTTTTAACTTGATTAATCATGAAATAACCCCTATTATACGGACATAGTTCAAAACATAAACAGGATTCACACAATGCAGATTACCATCGTAGGTGGAGGCTTCGGCGGAGTAAAGGCCGCGCTGACTTTGTCAAAGAAGAAGAACGCCCACATTACCCTTATTACCGACAAGCCCGACTTTCAGTATTACCCAGCACTTTACGGCACCGCTACCGGCAACAGCCACTTACAATCATGGATACCACTTGGCGAAATTTTCGCTGGACACGATAACATTGAAGTTATTATCGACTCTGTTACAACTCTTGATAAAGCAGCAAAAACAATCACTACTGCATCAGGCGCGACACACAAATATAACAAGCTTATTTTGGCGCTCGGTTCTGTTACGACATACTTCGGCATTCCTGGCCTTGATAGCTACGCCTACGGCATTAAGTCACACGACGAAATTACTCGCCTGAAAGAACACTTGCTTGAAGAATTCTCTAAGCCAGATGGCGCAGACAAAGACTTCTTAATTGTCGGCGCAGGCCCAACTGGTGTCGAACTTGCCTCAGCCCTTGGTACGTACTTAAAACACCTTAAAAACCGGTATAAGCAACGTGAACCACGCATTACTATTAGTATCATCGAAGCTGCACCACGTGTACTTCCGCGTATGTCAGAGAAGGCAAGTGCACTTGTTGCTGCTCGTTTGAAGAAACTGCACGTACACGTTGAACTCAACAAAAAGGTTGAGGAAGAAACTGCCGATAGCCTTATTGTGAGCGGCAAGCCAATCAAAAGCCACACGGTTATTTGGACATCTGGCGTTGCAAACAACCCGTTCTTCAAAGCGAACGCTGACCAATTTGAACTTTCGCCAAATGGTAAAGTCGTAGTCGATGTACACCTTCGTTCTGGCGCAGACGTCTATGTCATTGGTGACAATGCCTTCACTCAATGGAGTGGCCTTGCACAAACTGCACTCCGTGATGGGATTTTTGTTGCGAAGCATATTCTTGGTACGTCTAAAAAGAAGTATGTTGCGAAGCTTCCTCCAGTTGTTGTGCCTATTGGCGAAGACTGGGCAATCTTTGAATACAAGAAAATTCGTTTCGGTGGCCGCCTCGGTTCACTTATCCGAAGTGCTGCTGACTTTGTTGGCTACAGCGACATCTTGCCATTCGGCCAGGCGCTTGGCGTATGGCGTGCACAGAAAATCAAAGAAGAATTTTACGCGACAGCGAAGCCAAAGGTTGAAGCTGAAGTTTAAAACTTCGAACAAATAAAAAAGACCCCGCTGTGAAGAAGTGGGGTCTTTTTTATTATCTAGATTTCTTGTCGAGCTTGCTTGCGAACACGTACGTGGGTAGCGATAGTAACAATTGAAACAACTGTGACATAAAACAACCCGGTAATGCAGCTACGAAGAATACTGCCGGTAGATGACAAAATTAAGAAGGTGCCACTTGCAACTGTTGCGACAATAAAGCCGTAGCTTGTTGCTAAGCGTTTGATAGTTGGTTTAAAGAAAGTAAAACTGGCAATCGCAACACTGGCGAGGGCTATAATAACGTGAATTAATACGATAGTAGACATAAGTATATTATACACCCAAATTTATGGGAGATATCCTCCAATAGCAATAAGTAAACTCATCGAAAGCATCACAAGTAGCGATACGCCGAACATTTGCCGCGCCCACTTCACATCATCAACTTTGTTATAGAGTGAGATGCCTTTATAGAGCCAGTACGCAGAAAGCAACAAGCTTCCAACCAAGTACACGACACCTGTGTAGTTAAATACCGTCGGCAATGCGAAGACGATGGCGAAGATAATCGTAAATAGGAGGATTTGCACCTTGCTACTCTTCATTCCATACTTCACTGACCAAACTGGTAATTTAGCTGATGCGTAATCTGATTTGCGGAACATTGCAATTGCGTAAAAGTGGGGCATCTGCCAAAAGAAGAGAATCAAGAAAAGGATAATCGCGCCGGCATCAACATGTCCCGTTAGCGCAGTATAGCCCGCTACAGGCGGCAATGCACCCGCAACACCACCAATTAACGTACTCCAAGCTGTCGTGCGTTTAGCGACTCCGTAGATGGCCACATACCAAACATAGGCCACGATACCTAGTAGAACGGTAAGTGTATTCGTCAAAAAGGCGAGTAAGCCAAAACCAATTACACCTAATGCAATTCCGAATATGAGGGCTTTCTTAATACCAATCACGCCACTAGCAATATCACGCTTTGCGGTTCGCTTCATTCGCTTATCAATATCTCGATCAAGAATATTATTCATGACACACGCAGAAGCGATGATGAAGGCAATACCACCCGCAGCGCCAAGAAGTACCAGCCAGTCGAAACCAACGATGCTTGCAGCTAGGAAAAACCCAGCAACGCCGCTAATAGTATTACTGAGTGTAATACCTGGCTTAATTAATTGGAGATATGAGCGAGAGCGCTTTTCCATACTAAATGCCCTCGTTCTCATTCATGTACTGGGTCATTTGGTCTGGAGTCATGTTCATCATGTTGTAATCGAGGTTGTGCATAATCCAGAGTGAGCCAATCACGACGACAAGCACGACAATCACCGCGAAGGCAAAAGTGGCGACTTTCCAACGGTTCCCGCGGCCGAGGTGTAAGAAGAACACAAGTTGAACAATGAGCTGTACAACAGCAATCGCCATGACAACATAAATCAATATTTCTTTTGGAAGCAATTCGTTCACCACGAAGAAGTAAGCAAGCAACGTCGTAACGATAGACAACGCAAACCCGACAAAATACGAAATATATTTCACCTGTGAATGATGGTGGTCTAGTTGAGGTTTTTTCATGCCATTCCTCCAATCAAGTACACGAAGCTGAAGATAAAGATCCAGATAACATCAAGGAAGTGCCAAAACAAACCAAGGAGCGCTAAACGGTTAATATCGGTCTGCTTGAAGTTGTGGCGCCATAAACGCACAATCACTACAGCCATCCATAGAAGACCGACTGCGATGTGAATACCGTGCGTTGCAACGAGGGTAAAGTACGATGACAAGAAAGCGCTTTGTTGCGGGCCATGGCCTTCACCGATGAGCACCATGAATTCGTACAGCTCCATTGAAAGGAACACGACACCAAGTGCAAAGGTAGCAAACAGCCAGAAGAAGGTCTGTTTTTTAAAGCCACGCACACTCGCAAGGAGTGCCATACCAATAGTGAAACTACTGGTAAGCAGTACGAATGTTTCAACCAGAACGAACGGTAGGTCGAATACTTCCGAACCGCCTGGACCACCAGCAGTAGCGTTTTTAAGCACTGCGAAGGTAGCGAATAGCGCAGCAAATAGTACACAGTCGGTCATTAGGTAAATCCAGAAACCGAGTGTCTTCTTCTCGTGGATTGCTACAAGTTCTTCAGCACGGGTCATACGGTTTTCTCCTGGAGTTTAAGCTTAGCGTGTAGTTCGTGCTTTGCGACTTTAGCAGCTGACAATTTGTAATCAGGTTCGTCGTCGCTGAGCTTGATAATAATAGTCACGACGATGGCGATAAAGGCGACAATCACCAGCCACCACATGTGCCACACGACTGCTGCACCAAAGGTCATTGCGAAGAGTCCAATGATAATTCCAGCGCCACTATTCTTTGGTAGCCATATGTCTTCATACTCAGGTTCAACGTGTTTCTTTTTACCGTATTTAGATTCCCAGAATGCATCACGAGTCGTAACGGTAGGGATTGTCGCAAATACGTATTCAGGTGGAGGCGAAGTAGTTGCCCACTCCAATGTTCGGCCATCCCATGGGTCGTTACCAACCATATTAGCTTTACGCTTCCAGATACTGTAAGCAACTTGAAGGAGTTGGAACAGTACACCGATACCAATCAGCATCACACCGAAGCCAGCAACGATAAATAGTCCCTGCCAACCCATTGACGGGTCGTAGTGGTCTAGGCGACGAGTTGCGCCCATGAAGCCAAGAATGTAGAGAGGAATAAAGGCAAGTAGGAACCCAACAATCCAGAACCAGAATGCAAACTTACCTAATGTTTCATTGAGCGTAAAGCCGGTAAACTTAGGGAACCAATAGGCGAAGGCTGCAAATGCGCCAAACAGCACTCCACCAACAATCATGTTGTGGAAGTGAGCAACAAGGAACAGGCTGTTATGGAATTGGAAATCGAGAGCTGGCACGGACATCATCACACCCGTTAAACCACCGACAGTGAAGGTCGCGATAAAGCCCATAAACCACAGCATCGGTGTCTTAAAGGTAACTGTTCCGCGGTACATAGTGAAAATCCAGTTAAACACTTTCACGCCAGTAGGGATTGCAATCACCATCGTCATAATACCGAAGAAGGTATTCACATCAGCACCGGCGCCCATTGTAAAGAAGTGGTGCAGCCAAACGGTGAATGACAGAATCGCAATTGCAACCAAGGCAATAACCATTGAAGTGTAGCCAAAAATTCGCTTCTTCGAGAACGTCGCCACAATCTCCGAGAAGATACCGAATGCCGGAAGTACCAAAATATATACTTCTGGGTGGCCCCATGCCCAAATAAGGTTGACGTACATCATTGGGTTGCCACCAGCCATGCTAGTGAAGAAATGCATGCCGAGGGTACGGTCGAGCGCTAACAAACCAAGCGTCACGGTCAGAATAGGGAAGGCGAACATAATAAGTGACACGCTCATCAAAACGCTCCATGTAAAGATTGGCATCTTCATAAGAGTCATGCCCGGTGCGCGCATCTTAATAATAGTCACAAAGAAGTTGATACCAGATAGTAAGCTACCGATACCCGAAATCTGCAGTGCCCATATCCAATAATCAACGCCAACACCTGGACTATACTCCAGCCCCGAAAGCGGTGGATAGGCCAACCATCCCGCAGTTGAGAATTCACCCACAACCATTGGCATATTGATAATAATCATACCGGCAGCAAACAGCCAGAAACTTACAGAATTAAGGAACGGGAAGGCGACATCACGTGAACCAATTTGTGACGGGATAATAAGGTTGAAGATACCAAAGATAATACCCATTCCCACGAAGAAAATCATAATAGAACCGTGGGCCGAGAAAATTTGCTGGAAGTGATCAGCGTTTAGTAATTCTACCGAGCCGTTCAGTACTTGCTGTGCACGAATCAGCAATGCATCGGCAAAACCACGAAGCAACATAATAACCGACACGATGATATACATAACACCAATCTTCTTCGGGTCGAGTGAGGTTAGCCAGGTCTTCCAAAGCCATTTCCAACGCTTAAAGAAAGTAACCGCAATAATTGCAGTGACCAAAGCACCCACCATACCGATACCCGCACCAGCCATAATAGGCTCGTGAATGAAGTCTTCGAGTGTAAGGCGGCCAAAGATTGCTTTAAGCATTTCGTCAAACATTACATATCCATCCCAGACATGTCGTGGCTGCTGTGGTCCATAGTGTGCATGTCGTGTTCCTCAGGTTTAGGTTCGGTCGTTTCTTTTGTAGCAGAAGTGTCGTGAGACATATATTTCATTACTATTTTATTATACAAGTCGTTATCCATAAGCATATAGGTTTTCTCGCCGTCGTTTTTACTTTGAGCAGCTAGCTTTGCATAACTTGCGCTATCAAGCATTGTGTTTGAGTTAGCTGAGTTAATGAGCCACTTAGAGAAATCAGTTTCGGTCATCGAATTGACCTTAAACTTCATATCAGCAAACCCATCGCCACTAATATTTGCCGATGAACCGTTGTAGCTCCCGACTGTATCAGCCATAATGCTGAGCTTTGTCGACATACCTGACATTGTGTACACCTGGCCAGCTAAGGCAGGCACCCAGAAAGAATTCATCGGTGCATCAGACGTTAACGTGAAGTTAACAGGTGTGTCTTCAGGAATATTAAGGTAGTTAAGCGTTGCAACGCCCTTGTCAGGGTAGATAAAGAGCCACTTCCACTCAAGTGCAACGACTTGGATGTTCACTGGTTCAACTGTTGATTCAAGCTTCTTGTAAGGGTCGAGTGCGTGAGTAGAGATACCTGTAATAATGGCGAGCACAATAATAAACAAGCAGGGAATACCCCACCAAAGCGCTTCGAGGCCAAGGTGACCATCGAACTCTGGGTCGTACTTTTCTTTCGCCCTAGCGCTGGTTGCACGTGATTTCCAGGCAATCACAAATAACAATGTAAGAACTGGAATGACAATCAACATACCGAGCGCGAATACCAGAATGATTAAATCTTTTTGTTGGTTGGCAATTGTTCCGTGCGTATTGAGCACCGGCATGTCACGGCCTTGCGTCACGAAAACAAGTAAGCCAACAATACCAATAGCAACAAAGCTCGAGATAAGAACCTGAGCCACCCTCTTCAAGATAATTTTTTTATCTTTACGCATATGCTTCTTACATAATAGCTTGGTTTGGATATTTAACCAATAAGAACTTAAGCGCCTTAGACAAAATGAGGTGAGGCTGATATTCTAGAGATAATATGGAAACAACACCTATCAACAAAAGTGAGCGTGAACCCGTACATATGGGTATGCATTACCTCGAACTCCTTGAACTCGGCCACTTAGCAAACCACATCATGCCAAAATCTGGTAAGCCTCTCAGTGAATTCCTCGATGTATGCGGTGACCACGCGACCGATTACCTTGTTGGGCTTGATGCGACAGAACGCGACGACCCTGATTTTGCGACAACTCAAGCTTTTCTACAAAATTACGTCCAAGTACATCTCGTTGGACTAAAAGAAGCAACACCCGAAGTACAATAAATGCTTAATACGGTGGGGTATTAATGAACGAAGCACAATCAAACGAAGGCTATACATATACCCGAGCGAACGGAACCGTCGAACATGCGCCAGACCTTGAGACGGCGCATAAAATGTGCCCAATCCTCGGACAAATGTCGCTCGAACAAGCGGGAATTATGTTGAAGATGGGAGCACGAGGCCGCGCCGTCGCCGAGCAAAAAGAAGCCGAGAAAGCAGAACTTGAACAAACTGATGAACCTGCTGAAGGAGATATGTTTGATATGCCGAGTATTTATGATGATCTTATTACTCCGGCTGAAACCATTGAAGGCTCGGAGTCTGTAGAAAACGAGAGTGTTGAAGTCGATACCCCATCCGCAGAACCACGAGAATTTAAGTCTTTCTTAGAAACACTCTTTGAACGAAACACCAAAGAAATTGAACAAGTTGCTGAGCCGAAAGAAACTCGTATAACTGAGACAAAAACAGTTACAGAGCCTACACTTACCGAAAAAGAAGTAGCGCCCGAGGTAGTTAAAGCGGAAATTATTAATAGTGAGCCTGAAGTTAAGGAATCGTTCAAAACGGTTGAAGTGCAGCAGGTAGAAGTAATGCCTGAAGTTGAGGCAGAACCGACGCCCAAGATTCAGCCAGAAATGCCTGCAAAAACACCTGATTTCACTACTGAAGAAGTCGTCGTTGAAAAAGCTATCGAGGATATAACGGTTATCCCTCAAGTACCTGAATTTGTAAACGAACATGTTCAGCACGAAGTGGAGGCTGAAATTGCACAACCTGAAGTACAGCCCGATATTGACCCCATCCTGCCTGTCGAACAAAAAAGTGAAGCTGAGACACCTATTGATACCTTTGCTATTCCAGAAATGATTGTGCGCGAAGAACCTATGGTTGAGATGCCCGAACCAAAAGTTCTGCAAGAGCAAGAGGTTCAGTTACAGCCTATTGTCGTGAGCCCAGAAACAATTGAAGTTGTCGAACCAGCACCAGTCGAAAAACCAGCCGAAGAGCAAGTGCCTGTCGTACAGACCACGCAGGAAGATTACATTGAACAGCCCGCAGTAATTGAAACAATAGTAGAAGAAGCACTAGAAGTTAACGTTCCGATTGCAGCAGACGAACTCATCACAGAAACACCCGAAGCTCCTGAAGAGATTATGTCGGAAACCCCAGAAATACTATCCGAAACCGAGCAATCCCAAATACAAAACACCGAACCCGAAGCTGAAGAGGAAAAGCACACTGGCTTTGTTCCAATAATTGAAGACATCGAACCAGCCTCAACCGAAGAAGAAGACTTAATTGAACAGCAGGTTGTCGTTGCAATGAGCACTGCCAGCACAAATACAATATCAACGAACAAAGTCAGTAAACTCCTTGGAATGTTTGCAACACTTCTTCATATAGAATATACGCCGGCATAACACCAGCGTATAAACGTAAGTTTAAGTTCGTAACTACTTTTTAGTAGTTTTCTTTTTGCTCGCTGCTGCTGCAGTTTTTTGCTTTTCAGTAAAGCTTTTTGGCTGCCATGTATTTACGAGGTAAATAACAATAACAAGGAGGCCCATAATAATGAGTACGAGGCCTGCTAAAACTGGTTTTATTTGTGCGAAGGTAACCATGTCCTTCATTGATTCTGAGTGTGCAAATAAATTAAACATAATTCGAGTATATCATGCCGTTTATGGTTTATACTGTGGACAGTAAGATTTAATGCAAATCAAAGGAACTGTACATATGAGTAAGAAGTGGGATTACGAAGTAGACTTTTTAGTTGCAGGGAGTGGTGTTGCGGGCTTAAGTGCCGCAATTACCGCCAAGCTAAATGGTCTTGATGTCTTAATTATTGAAAGTATGGACAAGTGGGGCGGCACTACAGCTATCTCAGGTGGTGGCCTTTGGGTGCCAAACAACCCTTTGATGATTAAAGATGGCGAGCAAGATTCACCAGAACGCGCTTTCGACTACTTACAATCTACCATTGGCGACCTTGGGCCGTGGACAAGCGAAAAGCGCAAATGGGCATTTATTAACTCGATTGCACCATACTTAAATATGCTCTCAAACAACGGTATTAAGTGGGCACGCGCTAAAAAGTATCCAGATTATTACCCAGACCTTCCAAGTGGCATGGTTGGACGAAGCATTGAACCAATGCCATTTAACATGCGTAAACTAGGGGAATGGGGCAAGCTAAAGCGCGAAGGCGGTATTCCTGCTCCAATTCGTAATGATGACGTTTGGTTGTTGTCACGCGCATGGTCTACACCAAGTGGATTTATTCGTGGGGCACAATTTGTGTTCCGCACCATTGGTTACTTAGGTACAGGCCAAAAACCAGTTGGAATGGGCGCAGCACTTGCGAGCCACTTAATGCACATTGCACACATTAAATTAGGCGTTCCCGTATGGCTTAATACTCCAATTATGGAACCTATTATTGAAGATGGTCACGTTGTTGGTGCAAGCGTTAAGAAAAACGGCAAACTTATTCGTATCAAAACTCGTCGTGGCGTTATGCTTGCTGCTGGTGGGTTTAGCCACAATAAAGAGTGGCGTTTGAAATACCAAGGCGTACCAGGCTGGTCGGCATCTCCGGCTGGTCAACTTGGCGAAGGTATTGAAGCTGGCCAAAAAGCTGGTGGCGCCGTTGCGATGATGGAAGACGCTTGGTGGGGTGCAACCTCAATCAACCCAGACGGCAAAGACCAGCATGGGTTTATTTTGAACGAACGTTCTGACCCGTGGAGCATTGTTGTTGACCAAATAGGGAACCGATACTTAAATGAATCTGAAAGCTACGTTGATTTTGGACACCACTTACTCGAGCACGACAAGAAGACTGGTGGTAAAGCGTTGCCATCATGGCTTGTAAGCGACCACCGTCACACGACCCACTTTTTAAGTAGTGGCCTCATTATTCCTGGTGCTAAGAAAAAACTTATGGCCCAAGGTGAATTAATTGAAGCAAAAACTCTCGCTAAATTAGCAGATAAAATGGGTGTTGATAAAGAAGCCTTCCTCGCAACCGTAAAGACATTCAACGGCTATGCAAAGACTGGTGTTGATAAAGACTTCGAACGTGGCCGCACAAGTTACGACCGATATTACGGAGACCCGCTTGTAAAACCAAACCCTAACTTGGGCGCACTTGAAAAAGGCCCCTTCCGCGCATTGAAGCTTTATCCAGGTGACTTAAGTACAAAAGGTGGCCTTGTAACCGACGAGTTTGCACGCGTACTTCGTGACGACAACACGGTTATTCCAGGCTTATATGCCGCAGGTAATAACACTGCCAGTTTGATGGGGCACACTTACCCAGGCCCTGGTGCAAGTATTGCTCCAGCGGGTGTATTTGGATACATAGGCGCACTCCACGCTAGCCAACAAGCGCAAAACCCTGGCCACAGCAACGAGAGCCACAGCCCTTGGGGAAAATAATCTTTAGATAAATCAGTAAAGTACTATACAATATATAGCAATATGCTATACTTGAAATAGTATAAATGCCTGTTAAATTTTGTAAAAAATAACGTCTTTATATCCTGTTAAAAAATAATTTAAGGAGTTATTACTCATGTCAAAAATCCTCGTAGTTATAGGAAGCGCCCGTCCAGGCCGTGTTGCCGATAAAGTTCTTGGCTACATCCAAGAAGACCTCGTAAGCCGTGAAGGCCACGAAGTTACTGTTGCTGACCTTGCAGAATTAAACCTGCCATTCTTCAACAATGAAAACTCACCAATGTCACCTGATTACACAATCACAGATCCAGCAGTTATCGCTTGGAGCGAACTTGTTAAGGCAAGCGACAGTGTTCTATTCATCACACCTGAATACAACCACGAACTTACCGCTATCCAAAAGAATGCTATCGACTCACTCGGTGCTGAATGGAACGAAAAGCCAGCAACAGCCGTAGCCTACGGTTGGAGTGGTGGTTCACTTGCAGTTGAAACCCTTCGCGAAGTTCTTGACTTCCTAAAGGCTGATGTTAAACACGACATCGCTCAACTTATCTTCATGAAAGACTTGAATCCAGACGGTTCTATCCTTGATGAAACAAGTGTGAAGACACAAATCGCTACAGCTATCGACGAAGTTCTTGCGAAAGAACCACAGCTCGTTTAGTACAACAGCATACAAAGGAGGGTTGCGAAAGCGGCCCTCTTTTTATAGGTGCAAACATAAACTACATACGGTATTCTAATTACAGTGAACATTCTTTCTTATATTATTATTTTCAGTTTAATTGGTGGCTTGCTGTCACTTAGTTTGGCAATGATTCTACTGCTTAACAAAAAGTTATCACAATCATTTGCAAAACACGCTATGCCATTTGCTGCCGGCGCATTACTCGCTGCAGTATTCTTAGATTTATTCGCTGAAGGCCTGGAGCACAATTCACCAGATACCGTCATGATGTCCGCACTCGCCGGAATTTTACTTTTCTTCATGGCAGAGCGTTTCATTCGCTGGTTCCACCATCACCATCAACACGGTGAAAAAAGCCCAGCAGTGCCGTTATTAATTATTGGTGATACTGTCCACAATCTCCTTGACGGTGTAGCAATTGCAGCCGCCTTTATGATTAGCATTCCAACCGGAATCATCACCACACTTGCCGTTGCGGCCCATGAAATTCCGCAAGAAGTAGGGGAGTTCGGCATTCTACTTTCAAAGGGTATGTCACGACGCCGGGTCATTATGGTGAATATTTTCAGTTCACTTGTTGCAACCGCTGCAGCTATCGCGACGTACTTTATCGGTCAAACTGAAACACTTCCACTTGGTATTATTTTTGGACTGAGCGCTGGCTTCTTGCTATATGTAGCGCTCAGCGATATCATTCCATCCCTCCACGAGAACCATAACAAAAAGACCTTGTTCAACTGGGAACCGGTCTTTTTGCTTTTAGGTGTTGCAGTTGTTGGTGTCACGGGACACCTGGTGCATGGTTTTATTGGTTAGAAATAGTAGACAATACAGCTACTAGAACGAACACAACAACAACGATTGAGATGAAAATAATCGCCGCAGATTTCTTGAAGTTCTTTACACTTTTAGCACCAATAACGCCAGCAGCTGTAAAGACATCGCGCCAAACCTTAAAGGCGTTCAGGCCAGAGAAGTAGGCAGCGCCCATTGCAGATGCGCCGGCAACTTGGCCACCAGCGACACCGGTTGCAGCACCAGCGATATTTAGTAACGCACCGATACGTGTAACAGTTGTGTTCGATTCGACTGTCTTCGCTTCAACTTCTTGTACCATTTCTTCAGTAAAAGCAGGTGATACCCCAGAACCAACAGCGGTAAAGTCATATTGCTTTCCGTCTACAGAAATAAGCATTGTTCCAAACGCAGAGAATCGAACGCTAACGAGTTCGATGTCAGCAGAAAAAATCTCTTTCTTTGCTGAACGTGCAGAAAGGATGCCGTTTTCTAGTTTTAGAATGGCCGGTACAGTAGCTGCGCCGTTCCATAGGTTTTGACGCCAATAAATTCCAGTAGTGAGTGAGTCGGTAGTTTTATCAATATTCATATCTTCATTCTAACAAACTAACGCTTCGTCTGCTGAAATCCGTTAAAATAGAAGGAGGGGAGTATATGACTCGAAAAGCATCGATACGTAAAATTAAGAAATATTTTCGACGTACGTTCACGAAACGTAACGCCCTCTTTGCTGGTGTTTTTATTCTTGCACTCGTAGTACTATGGGCTATCATGCATCCACGAAACGCTATTGCGCCAGCCGCATACAATCCACTGCTTGAAGTCATCGCTAAAGGTGAGAGCCAAGGTAATTACAACGCATACTTTAGCAACGTGGCTAATAAAGACATCGATTTCACTACCATGACAATTGCTGATGTGCTTGCCTGGCAAAAACGCTTTGTCGCTGAAGGTAATGCTAGTAGCGCAGTAGGTCGCTATCAAATTATTCGCCCGACACTTTTAGGGTTAGTTGAAGAATTAAACCTCACTACAAACGAGAAGTTCGATACAAAATTGCAAGACAAATTAGCTATTACACTCATGGAGCGTCGCGGGTCTATTAGGTTTGTTAAGAATGAACTTTCAGCTGAAGATTTTGCGCATCAGTTATCGAAAGAGTGGGCGGCCTTACCGAAGATTATTGGAGAAATGCCTGAGAATAGTTTTTATGCAGGTGATGGGTTGAACCGTTCACTTATAGATAGTAAGACGAGCCTGTCTGCAGTAATGCAGTTTAAAGAACTCGCTAAATAACATGTGAAACCCTCCTCGTGCTAACGCATAAGGAGGGTATTTTCACTTCTCTGTCATGTCCAGAATGTCGCCCAGTTCGACGAACTTTGCCTCTAGGGCGTTGAGTGAATCCACGCGCACCTGGGCAAGTGCCTTCGCGCGCATGGCGGTGTCTTTCAGCTCCCGCACCAAAGTAGGCAACAGGAACGAATCAGCTTCGAACAGCTCCTCGAGGTTTTCGCGGGAAAGCCATTGGAAAATGCGTCTTTCAACCTCGTGCACGCTGGTTTGGTACCTTGCAACAATTAGCAAGTTGCTGGCGTGGTCCATGAACAGCCGTGCACTGACCCGACTGCCTACGTGGTTAACTGAGAAGTTTCCCCAACGCTTTGCAACCTCAGCGCTCATCATGAACTTCCCGAGAGCAGCAACTCGAGTGGCCGATGTAAGGTTGTCCTCAGACTGCCGCGTTTTACTGCCCGGGTTGTGGTCTTCGACCGTCTTGTATTCGAGATATCTCGACAAGTCAGTGGTGGCCACCTTGCTGAACTGGTGCAGGGCACCTTCGAAGAAAGTGACCGACTGCTGCGGAGTGAGGGAAGGAAATACCTTCACTCGTTTGTTGCCAAGTGCGGCTTGAATAATATCATCGTTATCGACGAGCAGTTGCATCGTCAAACTCCGTTCCTTAAAAGGGCGCTTCGGATATGCGAAGTGTGTTGACGAAATATCAACATACTTATTATAAATATAAGCGGAATGAAAATCAAAAGAAAAAGCCCTGCAAACTGCAGAGCTTTCGCTCAATACAGGTTACAGGACGTGAGTGTCCTTAGCGGACTTTCGTAGAACTTCGCTTACATGTTCGTTTGTGGGCCACCATTTGAAAAAGGTTCTTACTTCCAATCGCCAGGCAGACATTGCCAATTCGTATTCTTGCCATTCACGCTCCCTCGGTGCAAAAGGGACGATGAACATTACTAACGGCTTCGACACGGCCGGCTTTACCGGACGTCTGTCGAACCAATCATCCACAAGTCGGTTTTGCTCACTTGTGCTGACAGGTTGTTTAATTTCCACGAAATGTACTCAATTCATTCTACGTACGCAGTGTTGCGCAAGTAGATTAGTATACATGAGCGGAATAGAAATGAGAAGTATCCAGCTGAGAGGGTGAGCGAACCCACCCTCTCAAGTTAGATAATCGGATAGTCGTAGGCCAGCTGCGTCGGCGGGTTCAGCAATCCCCAGAAGTCACCGGGGCGCCAGTACTGTCGTCGTTCGAAGAACGCGTGTCCTTCTTTCGTGTTAGGGTCGACGTCGACGTACGTTTTGCCGTACACGGCAATCTCGCCAGTTTCCTGGTTGGGAAGCTCGACGTACAGGTGGTACTTGAACCGCTCCACGTCGTTATTGCACAGCCGATACAACTGAATGATTCGCGTGCCGTACAAACGCTTGCGGTCCATCACCTGCACGGCGTACTCAGCCTGGTCACCCAGTTCTTGCAGAAGGGGACCCATGAACTTGACTACGACGTAGATACCATCCGTCAGCAGCGCTGCCGCTTCGGGCAAGGAATGTGAATTATTAATACGATCTTTCGTTTCAGTAACCACGTTTCTCCCTAGATAGGAATCGGCTCAATGAATTAAACTCTGTCAATGTGCTTTAATGTCCACCTTAAAAGCATGTTTACTATATCATAAATGTAGCAATACTTGTAACTATGTTATATAGTATACCGAACTAGAAACCCTAGTCGAACCTGTTCAAAGGAGCATCATGGCAACCGACCCAAGGGAAGGGCTACCAGCTTATCCCATACTGTTTACTGACAGGCGCGCCAACATTAACGCGCTCGAACTGAGTGACATCAAGCTGGGAATGCGCGTGCTTTTCGTCAACACACTGACGAAGCGCAGAATCGCCGAGGGCTTCGTGCAGAAGATGGTGCCGGGCTCGATGACGCTTCGCAACCGTTTCGGCAAGCGAGTCGTCGTAGTACATGGAGACTTTCTTCGGACCAACAACCTCGAAGAAATCTTCAACGGACCCATCGACGCATTCATCAAGTCGACACCCCTCAGCCGGCATCGATTCCGGGAATATCAGGAGGGTGCATAATTTCCAACAACCAAATACCCACGTCTACACGTGTCGAGCACCACAGGGAGCTCCGCGTTTAGGACGTGGGCTTTCTGTTTCAATAATTATTTATTTTTTTGAAAGATAAAAGTATCAAAAGACTACCAACAATTGCAGGAATAGAGAATACTGCAACTATTATTATTGGGAGGTAAAAAATTCCACACCCAATTTTATCGACTGCAAAAGTATCGCAATAGAATCTCGCTATTGGGCATGTAAGAAAATAAGAGATGAATGGCGCAAGCACAATGAATGCAATTCCAGTAGCTATGAATATTTTTTGGCCAGTCGTTTGCTTCATTGCTATTATTATAACAAATTCACTATCAAGAAAGCTTACGCGTGTTAATCAAAGCTTTAATTATTTCAGCTTCGGAAACATCTTTATTGCGGAAGCGAACAAGTGGCAGTTCAGCCTCGTCGAAAATACGTTCTACTTCAGCATCGCGCTTTTTACGGTCAGCTTTATCGTGTGTATAATCGTCGAGTTCAATTGCATAGGTAGGACGGAGGGTGGTTTTATCGCATAGAACATAGTCGACAGATTTGCCGTTGATATGACGAAACGCGTATAGCCAATCTCTACTTTGAGCTTGAGGACTTAGTAAGGCAGAGAGGTGAACTTGAGGAAAGACTACATATCTCTCACTCACGGCACGTTCGAGTTTAATGAAGAATTCGGTTTCGGTGCGGGTCATTAATGAGTCTTTGGCGGTATAGGAGTAGGTATTGTTTTTGAATACTTTGCGTTTTTGAGATGAGGATTTGAAGAGTTTTGATAGAGCAAAAATAAGCACCAGCACGAGTGTCGCAATAATTAAGTTAGAAGTTTCCATATATTATTACCTATTCATATAATGAGTTACATTTTGTATATGCTCATCCTGCAACTTGTCATAGTCATGTGTGTACCGAGCTAGCAAATAAACAATGTCAGCCATTTCTTTGTTCGAATAAACGATAGTTCTATGTTTATCAATCAAAGCGACGATATCTTCACATCGAGTAAATACGAGTGGGCTATTCACTTTTAATTTCGATATATTCGGAAATACTACAATATTGTGAATTTTGGATTTCAGCTTGCCATCAAGCAACGTTCTGAGTGCTTTTATATGATTACCGTTTTGGAAAAGCGGGCTACGTAAAGGATATCCCGTACCCTGAAGATACTGCTTCCATTCTGGCTCGGCAGCACTGCCATAGACACTACCAACATGAGATTTTGTCTCTATACAAAAAATGCCAAATGGTGAAATTACCAAGTGATCAATTTCTGCAGTCTGCACTAAACCTGGTTTTCTAATAATCAAGTTCGTGAAGATAATGTAGTTACTACCCAATACTGACAGTGCCCTCGTTACATAAACTTCAGCCTCTTCTGCGTTAGAAGATGGTCTTGGAACAAGTCCTTCATTCCTTTTTGCAACCGGTGAGTGAACGTAAGAAAGCGGGCGAGCGACAGTCTGAATATCGGGGTTTTGAGGTAAGTCTTCTGTTAAGCTTGAGACTCGTAAAGTTGCGTCACGTTTTCGAGTTTTTATAACAAGTCGAACAAACAAAATAATAAATACTAAGAAGGCAATTGTGCCAAGAAATTCCATAAACTTATCTTAACAAAATACTCAGAAAAGAAATATAAGCATAAGAGTTTAAGGATTGTTACGTATTTCGTCGTCTAACGACTCATCAGCGGAACTGAAATTATTTCCGGATACGTTCCCGCGAAGGGGAGGCGGTCAAAATCTGACCGGCCTCACCCAACGCGGGGTGCACTAACCGTGATCGAGTCACGTCAGTGCGACGCTGTATGTGTTAGTCCTCTCCGAAGAGTTTCTGCTCTTCGAACTCGCCGGATTCGAAGGCCATGTTGGCCTGCTCCACCGAGACGACGCGCGTGATGCGGTCGTACGCTGCTTGCCCGTAGAGGGTCGTGCCGTCGGCGGTCTGCACCTTCAGCTCATCCGAAGGGAATTCGGATTTGATGCCGGCGTTGAAGACGTCGTCGGAAACGATCCACTTGTTGTAGTTGCCAGCGATGTACAGGACATTGTCCTGACGACCCTGGAACTCGTCACGGCACCCGACGACGATTGTCTGCAGGTTCTGCCAGCTGCGCTGGTCGATGGTGGGGTAGTTCTCGACAACCGCCGAGAACAGCTGACCACCGCCGATGACGTTGGAAGCGTCCGTGTCTTCGCCATTGCCATCCGTGTAACGGGCGGCGCTGACTCCGACGAGGATTTCCTTGAGGGCTTCGTACTCGCGCTCAGTTACCTGAGCAGCCACCTGTCCCTGGTCGAGGCAGGTGGACAACGAGTTGAGCGACTTGCCGTAGGCCTGCGTGAGGTCCTGCTCGTAGCGCTCACCTTGGTTCTTGATCGAGAGCGTGTAGCTCGCGACAAGGAAGTAGATGAGAAGCCCGATGAGGCCGAGGCCTACGACTCCGATTACTACCGATAGGGCAGCGTTCTTCTTGATCCATTCATTCATGAATGTATTTCCTCTCTAAAAGCGGTACTTGTCACGACCACGCGGGTTGCGTCGTCGGTCTTTGACTTTGAAGCTTGTTCCGTACAGGTCATACGACTCGTACGGGGGCTCTTCTTCTTTCGATGCGCTTTTGCGGAAACCGGGGAGCCAGAAGAAGAGTTCGAAGTTTCCGGCGAGAAACCACCAGCCACTCGACAAGATAGCGATGACAACAATCATAATTGCCCACTGCCACGGTTCAGGTTCGATTTCGGCGACAAGATCAGCATAGCCAATCTCACCGTCTTCCTCGACGCAGTCCATGCAAGCACGCGCGAACGGGAAGTCTTTGAGGACAACTCGTTCGAGCACACCTGGTGTGTCGCTAATGGTGACTTGCACGTCGCCGTCCGTTTCCGGATGGACGGTGTGCGGCGTCCCAATAACCTGAGCAGGGTCGAGAGGCGTGTCCGGGAGGAAGTTCATAATGCCTCGCAGCATCACTTCATTTCCAAACGGCATACCCGTTGAGGCCATGCCCCATTCGACCGTGTCACCGTTAACGCCGGCAACCACAATAATTGCGTTCTTCGCAATGGCGCGACGACCGAAGTCATCACTAAGCCAGTGTGCTTTGAGCGCGTTCAAGTAGTCAGTCGGGCTATCAACCAGCGACGTGTCGATGAGCACGAGATGCAGGTCACCCCGAAGTTCCGAGCCGAGAGCCGCGTTGAAGGACATCAAAGATTCCTGCCACGCTTCTTCGTCTGAAACCTCGACGCCAACGAAGCTCACCTTATCGGCAAACAAATCGTTGAAACCATGCAGCGGGTCGGCGCCGATATCTGCAGTGTGGTCTGGAAGAATTCCTTCTTCCAGGTACCGCTCGACGTCTTCGCTATACGGTTTGAGCATCTCGTCATTGGCGGCCAGAATGTAGTTGTCGTAGGAGAACAGGGCAGTCACTGGCCGAGGATTTCCCTCGGCCAGACGTTCCTTGGCTTCGAGCCATTCCTTTGGATCTCCACGAGGGAGGTCCGCGGGCAGCTCGCCACCTTGGTAGCCTTCACCGTCCTTCACGTACACACCAGGGAAACCGTAGCCCTTGCCAAGTGAATCGGCGATGGCGTAGGAGTATTCCTTCGTGGCGTACGGGTTGTAGATGTAGTCGGTGACAGAGCGGGTTCGCATCTCGCTTGAGGTGGTCGTCCCGCCATTTCCATCACTTTTTGTGACCGTGACGTAGTAGATTTCGGTCCAGGTGTAGGTCTGTCCGGTGTTGTACTCATACCGACAGTTACTATGTCCGGCAGACGAACTGTTTCCTGAAGTTCCAGGGCGGCAGTCTTGAGAGCTGCTGGTTGCAGCCGTCTCGACGCCGTTGTAGAACTCTTCGTACCGCAGTGCGTCTGCTGTAGACAAAGCATTACCGACAGTGAACACCAACGGTGTTACTGCCAGGTACGCCACGAGAAGTCCAGCGACGAACTCACGCCAGTCGATGTGCCAATATTCCTTATCAAGGAACAAAGGCCCAACCAACTTAGCTACAAGTCCAATCGCTGCGACAACCGTGGCACTAATAAGTAGTGCCCAAATCATGGAGCGCCTTCTTCCTTTTTGAGAGAGTTTGAGGGGTAGTGCTGAGATATTAACAGACAAAAAACTTCTCTATTTAAACCTCAGCACTACACATTTTTCACATACAGCTTGTTAATGTGCAGCTTTAAGCCGACTAGTGATAGTGAGCATAAAACGCAAAGTGTATTATAGCACAAAATGCTAAAAATTACAATAGCTGCTCTCGGGGTAAGCGCGGGCTATTGTACACTTCATCAATAATCAAGTATTATAGCTGTAATAACTTAAACGAAAACAAAAAATGAGCGAAAAAATACCTAAATCATTCATCACTAATCCTGAAAAAGCCCACGTTATGGCGAAGGCAGAAGACCCCGCACGGACCAAAGCTGAGTACGCTAAAGAAGCCCAGACGATTATCGAAAATGCTGAAGCTAACGGTGAGTACGTAAACTTCATTGATAAAGCCGTTAAAAGTGCAGAAAAAATCAATGCAAATACCTGGCCAACAGACTGGAATGAGCAAAAACAAGTAGTCGGTGCACCAAAAGCACTCACTGCGTGGGAAAATAGCCTCAGCCAAAATATTGGTTATATCGAATCAAAACATATGGAATCATTTGTCGTTGATAGCGCAATAACCGGCTTGAAGAGGGAAGTGCGACGCAATGGACGCGAAGCAAATCGGGCTGGTAATACAGCTGGTCGATCATACGATAGGGCGCAGAAACAGCAACCTAAAGATGTCGCAGCTTAAAGCCCAAGCTTCTCAACAATCAGGTCATACTGTGGAATAATTGATTCCACAGGCGCATCAAACCGCTCAATTAACTCAAACGTTGCAGACACGTCATCACGGATGGCGTGTTTTTGTGTATCGTTAAGCTGCTCGTAATTCTCAATAAACTCATGCGGATAAAATGCTAATACAACCGCCGTAGATGACAGCATCTCGGTTGCGTTGTCCCATGGGTGGCCAGAATTAGAATCTGGGCCAATGTATTCAGATTCAGTAATAATCCCAATCACTTTTTCAGCTTTTTGTAGGGTTGGCGTCAACCCCTCTGTAAGCTCTTCGCTTGAAGGAATTCGATAGTCGGAACTATCAAGGACACCAGTATGAATTGTATCGAGCTTAATTCTTAAAAGCGGTTCTGCTCGTACTTGGTATTCATATGCTGCGTGAAATATTTCGTGCAAGGTTGTTCGGCGTAAATCGTCACTTTCAACCTCTGTTCTTCCGACATAAGGGTAGGTGAGTTGTATTGTCTTACTTCCATGAAAAGCAGCATCGTTCTTGGATGCTTTTGAATCTACGGCGTCTAGACGAACAGAATAATCGTCAGGGAGAATTTCCGCGTACTCTTCGAGTGCTTGGCAAATGACATCACGCTGGTCGTACATAAGAACAACTTCGGTTGAGTATTCCTGGTCACTAAAATCGCACTCTGCATTATTAACAATTTCAGCTTCAACGGAATTATGCGAAACAGGTGTCACAGAACCGTCGGCCTCAACATGGTACCTATCAACAGTCACAATCGACGGTTCGTCGTTATGAAGTACAGTACCGCCGCTATTAATTTGCGCATAGCTGTAGGATACTGCTTGTTCTGCAAGAGAGTTTTCACCACCAGCAGTACCAACAACAGATTCAAAGTAAGGAAGCGGTATACCGGCATCAGCTAATAATTCCATTTTCTCATCCTGAGTATATACACCATCTGCCGTATATATAGTGCCAGAAGTATGTTTCTCTCCATCTATCGTCTTGTCTTCTTGCTGGACGATAACGACGTCGTCTGGACGATAGTCAGCAGACAAACGCTCCCTATCAATAAAAACTGCGTATCCGCTCGTACCTAATAAACCATCCAAATCATCACTGAGGTGAATTGCATCCGAGCCATATGCCGGGACCGGTTCTTGAGGTTCTTTATGGCCTGGTTCGGTTTCACTTAAAGAATAGGGGCCAGCTGGCTTGATGTCGTTGCGTATTTCATTAATTGCTGCCGGTCCGTTAATGAAAGCCAATGTCGTTAATTGACTACTTAAAGCTATGATTGTCATTGCTTGCGAAACTGCAGGAAGTTTATCAAAAAACAGGCTACGCTCTTCGATTTTGCGCAGTATCTGTTCATTGGAAAGGAGAAGCTTTTCTTTTCTATCCATAATTTGTTTATTATAGCATTTTATGTCAATAAAGTCAATTTGACGTAATATACGTACCCCCTATACTAAGAGGATGATTAAGAAACCATTCTCATCTACACACCCTCTCGACAAAGCCGCCGGCTGGTCTTGGCGTATTGTCGCCATTGCCGCACTCGTAGCGCTCATTATTTTTGTTATCATTCAACTGAAAGTAATTATTATTCCATTTATCGTGGCGTTGCTAGTTACTGCACTTTTATTCCCACTCGTCACTCGGCTTACGAGGGCAGGAGTTAAGAAGGGGCTCGCAGTCGCTATTAGTTTGCTTGCATTCGCAGTTATCGTAGCTGGGCTTATGTTCGTTGTTGTTACCCAAACACGAAATGCCTACCCTGAACTACGTGATAGGTTCCAATCATCATTGCAAGACCTCAGTACAACGCTGGCAAATAGCCCGCTCGGTATTAACGGGGATGATGTCAAAAATTCTATTAACGGTTTTATTACCTCACTTCAAACAAATTCAGATTTGTTGAGTGCTGGGCTTATTTCATCTGTCGGTAGCACTACTGGGCACATCTTTGCCGGTATTTTCTTGGCATTCTTTGCTATCATCTTCCTACTGTTAGACGGCAAGAATATCTGGAAATGGTTTGTCGGCCTTTTTCCACGGACCTCTCGCGACAAACTACTTGATGCCGGCTTCAGCGGTTGGAATACGCTCATTAGTTTTGTGAAATCTCAAATTGCCGTTGCTGGTGTTGATGCAATCGGTATCGGGCTTGGTGCCTTAATTCTTGGCGTGCCACTCGCTATTCCTATTGCCGTATTAGTATTCCTTGGTTCATTCATTCCTGTTGTTGGTGCGATTATTACTGGTTCAATCGCAGTACTCTTGGCGCTGTTCTTTAACGGCTGGGTGATTGCCCTCATTATGATTGGCGTCGTACTTCTTGTTCAGCTTATCGAAGGCCACGTGCTGCAACCGTTCTTAGTAGGGAAGGCTGTCAACGTCCACCCACTCGCAGTCGTGTTTGCAGTTGCGATTGGTTCATTACTTGCAGGTATCCCGGGTGCGTTATTCGCAGTGCCGACGGTAGCGGTTGCAAATGTAATGATGACGAAACTACTGAAAAAAGCCTAACTCCTTTAATCTGTTATTCGTTGACATATCCTTAATTAGATATGGAGGTATATTGACTTATTTTACCATAAGTGCTATAATATATAAGATTCAGACTTTGTTTGAAAGTACATCCCACGCTCATTCGAGCATCTACCGAGAGGTTTAACAATATGACGTACGACGAATGTATCGAACAGAACGGCACGTGGAACACAGAGTACTGCAAGGAGGTCAGCGTCGCTGAAGCCCCCAGCTCGGGCAACCCGCTGGACTTCATCGGCGACTTCTTCGCAGGCATCTTCTCCAACTTCGGCCTTCTGGTCGTGCTCGGCATCCTGATCATCCTTCTGGTGATGTCCGCCAAGGTCATCCAGCAGCAGGAGGTCGGCATCGTCGAGCGACTCGGCCGCTACAACCGTAGCATCGGCGCCGGCTTCCACCTGGTCATCCCGTTCTTCGAGAAGATCGTGCACCGCGTCGACCTGGAGCAGTTCAGCATCAACGTCAAGAGCACCGTGAAGACCGCAGACGACCAGATGGTCATCTTGCCGGTCGTGGTGCTCCTCAGGGTCATCCCCGGGGAAGCCAGCACGTCTGTCTACGAGGTCATGGAGCCGGAAGACGCCATCAAGGCACTCGTCAGCAATGAGGTCAAAGCCAAGGCTGCGACCATTACGCTCGACGACATCTTCACCGACCGCGACACCATCAAGGATGCCGTGCTGTCGGCCAACGGTGAAACCATCACGAGCTACGGCTTCGAGGTCCTCCAGGTCGTCATCGACAACCCGGAACTCCCCGAGGAGCTGCAGATCGCCTACAACAGCGTCGCCGTCGCCAAGAAGGCACAGCAGGCCGCCAC
>Ga0247814_10000178_pt1 | contig 59761 bp, 54 predicted proteins | sample UWRJL179409R1_FD_179947 | JGI IMG/M metagenome (GOLD analysis project Ga0247814, IMG submission 179947) | Plant litter microbial communities from Arlington Agricultural Research Station in Wisconsin, United States - UWRJ-L179-409R-1 | ecosystem: Environmental > Terrestrial > Plant litter >... | reverse complement strand
GATATGAAGCGACGTGGCCGTAGGATCAAACCCCACGTAACCTTTTACTTTTTCGTTCAGTAAGGTTTCTTCCGTTCCTGGCATTAAGTCGTGCAACAGCCCGCGGCTGCGCAATTCTTCCACAAAATTCATATCGATGCGTATTGAGGTGCAAAAGTAATCAATAGTTGCAGTATTTAGAACCGGGAATCAATAGCCAAGACAGTTGGCAGAGGCAGTCGGCAGTTTTCAGATTAGGTAACTGTATTTAGATCAAGGCTCAAGCAAAGTGAAACGGCGCATGGAGAATAACCAAGACAGTTGGCAGTGGCGGGATGCAGCGGCAGTCTTCTTCAAGCGGGCTGCAGTTGAATGGTCACGCCGCTACGTAAATAAGTGTCTAAAATTATCGTATTTTAGCATCAACAACCATCTGATGTCTAATATCTAAGGTCTAACATCTCTTCTATGGCTACCCACAACGAAACCGGCAAACGCGGCGAAGAACTGGCTGCGGAGTTCCTGCAGAACAAAGGCTATACCATCCTCGAAAAAAATTGGCGGCGCGGCTACCTCGAAGTCGATTTGATTTGTATGGATAAACAATGTTTGGTGTTGGTGGAAGTAAAAACCCGCGCCGATTTACGATATGGAACGCCCGAAGAATTCGTGACGCGTAAAAAAGAAAAAAACCTGCTGGACGCCGCCGAAAAATATATCGAAATCAAAGGGTTGGAAAACGAGGTACGGTTTGATATCGTAAGCGTTTGGGATATGGAAAATGGTCCCGATGTAAGGATTAGCCATATAGAGGAAGCGTTTACGGGAATGGGGTGACTTTGTATGCGGATTATGGTTTCGTTTTTTAATTTTGACGAAATTCATCAATATGAAAGCCCTAAAATTATTAATAGTTTTTATTTCCATGTTTGGGCTATCCATTTCATTGGGTTTGGCACAATCCAATCCAAACTATGGGCAGGTAGTGAGGAAATTTTACGAGACATACCAAGAAATTAATTCCGTATCTGATGATGAATATTTGCAATTTGCCAAAAGGAAAGATGGTTGGTATGTTGAAAAATTAAATCACGAAAGCGAGAAGCTTGTTTCAACCCAAATATTTTGGGTAAATAAAATGGCTTCGTGGGAAAATCTGAGTTTTGAAAAAAATGATGACAGTACGAAATTAGCCAATGGATATGAAGCAGCTTTGGGCAGAAATACTTATATGTTTGATGTTTGTCCATATTACGGATATACGAATTGGTACGCTGATGTAATCGATTTTTTAGAGCCCCAGAGTCAATTAACGGATACATTATTGTACGCATTGGGCAAAGCATATTATGCAAAAGCGTCGGCATTATACAGTAACCAATATGGTTTTGCTTTGCCGATGGATAAAAAACTTAAAAATTTCCCACCCAACTCTCTTGAACCCGAAGTGGAAAAAGAATATATAGAATTGGCGGTAAAAGGAATAGAAACATACCAGAAATTAGAGCTGCAAAATCCATATTTTGAAACATTTGTAGGGAGTATGAATCTGCAAATTTCAAATGAATACATGTCAAACTGGTTAAATTTATTGGTTTGGCAAAATAGAACAGTTGCCGATACTTTTCTGGTGTCCAATTTATACGATCCATTTATTCAGGATGTCGCCTACAATTATTTAATATCTTGTCCTAAAGATGCCATTTTGTTTACCAATGGTGATACTGATACTTATCCATTACATTATTTGCAAGAACAAATGCATATCCGCGAAGATGTGTCTATTGTTAACTTGAGTTTATTAAACCTACCGCAATATGTAATGGCATTTTCTGAGCAGTATAAAAAATTTTCCAAATCTTTTTCTAAAGAGCGGTTGTTGGCTAAAGAAACCGCGCAAGTTGTTTTTGATGATTCCAAAAGTAAAACGCTTGATGCAAAAAAATTAGATCAATTTATTTATCCATATCTTGCTAATAATAAGTTTAATATAGGGTTGTTGCCGGCAAGAAATTTTAAGATAAAAGGGAAAGAGAACAATTTCGAAGTTTTTTACCATTCTTCCTATTTGGTATTGGGCGATTTAATGGAATTAGATATAATTGCGCAAAACCTTGAGCTAAGGCCCGTTTGTTATATTGCCTCGGCTGAGCCCAACCGTGCTTTCAGCAATAATTTGGTAGCCAATGGGATGGTAAATATTTTGCAGCATAAGTCACAAATAAAAGTGGGGAACGAAATTTTTATATTTAATATAACGGAACACGCCAATTTATTATTAAAACAGTTTAGGTTTAGCGAATATGATGATGAAGTATTTAATTCGACCAAGAATAATAATTTGATATATAATTACCGCACTTTATACGGAAAATCGGCCAAAGAAATGCTTAAGTTGGGCGACGAAAGTACAGCCTTGGCATTAGTGGAAAAGATTGATAGTGTTTTTTCTCCGGAGGTATATCAATTTAGTTTTGCTGATTTGTCTATTGCTTTAATTTATGGAGAATTAGGAAATAAAAAAAAGGCAAGGATATATTTTGATGGGGTTGAGCAATATATTTATTTCTTAAAAGAAAACGACTGGGGATTTGATGACAAAGAATATTATTTGGAATATATTGAAAGAGAAAGAAACAAGTTAAACAAAAAATAATACTAATCCCTAAACGGCCTAAACTCCCCAAACGTAGCTATACTCAACATATCCTTATCGCCGCTGGTATCGCCGTAGGCGTAAATGGTGTCATATTCTTTTAGGTTGATTTTTTCTTCGATCCGGCAAACCTTTTCTTTTCCGTTACAGTTTTTTCCGTCTATTCGTCCGGTAAATTTTCCGTTTTCGTCATAACGTAAGGATGTACAGATCAAATTGAGTTCTTTGGTTTCTGTCCAAGGCCTCAGCCACTCTTCGGCAGATGCGGATACGATATATACTTCGTGACCGTGCTCGCGGTGCCACAATATTTTTTCCCAAGCTTTCGGGCGGATGATGCCGTCTATTTTAAATACACAGAATTCTTTTCCTACCCGGTTTAATTCCTCTTTGGAAATACCTTTAAATAAAACGATTAGTGAAATCTCCTTCGCGATTTGCCCCGGCAATAATTTTAATTTAAATAATACGAAAACCGGACTCAGTAACATCACATAGAAATAATACATCCAGGTACCTTTGGCGTATTTAAAAAATACGAACATCGTATCCTGTGTGGTGATGGTTCCGTCGAAATCGAAAAAGGCAATGGTTTTTCCGGTACTCACATTTTCAGTTTTTTAAATACGCCTTCGGGAATATTTTTGATGATGGCCATGATGTATTTCCACATCCATAGGCTGTATAAAACGTTTTTCTTCTTGTCGGCCGCTCTTAGCACGTCTTTGGCAATTTGCTTGGGTTGTGCCGTCAGTTTTGGGTTGAGTGGCAGGTTGGCTGTCATTTTCGTTTTCACGAAGCCCGGTTTCACCGTCAACACGTGTACGCCTTTATGGAACAAATAATTTCTCAAACCAGCCAAATAGGCCGTGAAACCAGCCTTGGCACTACCGTATATGAAATTGCTTTGGCGTCCGCGTTCTCCAGCTACGGAACTGATGCCTATGATGGTGCCCTTACCTTTCGAAGCCAGGTCGTTGGCCGCAATGTTCAATATGCTGACGGCGCCCGTGTAATTTACGTCGATGGTCTGCTTCGCGATAGTAAAATTATTTATCGCGTTAATGTTCTCATCCATAAAGCCGAATACGCAAACCACCGTGTCTGGGGCTTTTGGCAGGTTTTGGTAAAATGCGGCATGCGAGTTGAAGTCAACTGCGTCAAATTCTGTTACGATGGGTTTTTTGCCAAAACGGATCTGCATATCTGCACTCACACGCTCAAGGCGAGAAATGTTCCTTGCTGCCAAAATTATTTCGTCGCCACGTTCGGCATAAGCGTATGCAATGGCTTCCGCAATATCTGAAACGGCACCGAGTATAAGAACAGTTTGCATGGATCGATTATTTTGTTGCTGGGCAAAAGTAGGTATCTATTTACGATTTACGATTTTGGATTTACGATTGTTTGTTTAATCGTAAATCCAAAATCGTAAATCAACGCTGTTTACTTTGTATGGTATCCAAGTATAGTTCCTCCACTTTTTGTCTGGCCCAAGGCGTTTTACGCAAAAAGGTGAGGCTCGATTTCAAACTCGGATCAATCAAAAAACAGTTGACGGGAATAATGAACCCGATCTGACGCCATCCGCCGAGTTCTTTTTCAAGGTAAACCAACATCGCCTCTAATGTGACGCCGTGTAATGGATTGTTTTTTTGTTGCTCAGCCATGAAGACAAAGATACATCTCTCTTCCTTTGCCATCCAACCCTTGAAAAAAAATAGTAGCCTAAGAAGAGCAGCTATTTGTATGGTTCACTTTGTCAGGTCGAGCAAAGCCGAGACCCGAGACCTATTGCATCACAAACGGATAATCTGTTCCATCGTACGTAAGTACGGCATTGGCATCACAAGTTCCGGTGCCATAATTTACGGTGATTGTATTTAGTCCCTCAATGTCCATATCCAAGATGCCCGAACGGATCCAACGGCAACCATATTTTACGTTTAAATCCTGTACGATATTCAACGAAAAGTCGGTTCCGTCCGAACTACTGCCCGTAGCAGAACCCCTGACGTTCCATACATCGTCATATGGCGTAAACGTATTTTCGCCTTCCATCCATTCGTGTTGCCGCGTGGTGGACCAATGGATGGTGCCGCCATTGTTGGGTTTTACGATTCGGCAATCCAAAAACGAAATGGAATACACCAAATGGTTGGCGGTATTAGGACCGTTATTGGTGATGGTCTTGGTGCCCAATATTTCATGGTCGTTTACGAAATAATCATCAAAATTGATGGTTACCACCGTACCGGCGCTGCGGAACCAATGCGTAAAGGAACCAATGATTTTACCGCGGCGTGTGCGCCCGTCGTCTCCCACACAATTGGCGTTTCCAAAATCCAGCGTAACCGTTTTTGGCCATGTGGTGGTGTCAAATGGCGTGATGGAAAGCGAACCGCAACCCGCCAACAATTCATTGTAAGCCTTTAGGCTGTCGGCGGTGGCTTGTCCGGCACCGGCCACCTGCTTAAAAGCATCCGAAAATAGCGTTTCGGCCAAAGCCATATCTTCGGCAGCTTTCAGGTTTTCAAATTTTTTCCTTTGACAGGCCGATACGATGAATACGGTAAGCGTAAAGATGAAAAGGGTAGGCAGTTTCTTCTTTAAAATCATACGAATTGTGTTAGGTATTGAGATGTAACGACAAATTTATATGATGTCGTTATTAATTTCAAGATAATTAACAATTTAAGAAAGCTTGAAAAGCACTAAAGTTTAGTTTGAATTTTGTCGATGATGATGGACGTGGCGCCCGAATGCGCTTCCACATATTTTCTGGCCGCAGAACCCATCGTTATCCTTTGGGGTGGTGAAGAGAGAAGTTCAAAAACTATGGATTGTAATTCCGGGCCATTATTTACACAGATTCCGGCGTTTGCATTGATCAATCCGGCAATTTCATTAAATTTTTGGTGTTTGGGCCCAAATATAACAGGCACCCCAAAAGCTGCCGGTTCCATGGTGTTATGTACCGCTTTGCCAAATCCGCCGCCGACGTATACAAAATCTGCATAAGCGTAGGCCGAAGTCAACGCGCCCATCGTGTCCAATATAAACACATCTGCATTTGTTATATCTACATTTTCAGGTTGCGAAAATCTCGCGAAAGAAAGCGACGGATTTTCCTTGATTAATTTATCAATATATTCCGAATGAATATCATGCGGAACAATTAATGTTTTTAATTTCCCTTTTAGTTTTTTTGCAATCGGGATAATCATTTCATCATCCACGGGCCAAGTGCTGCCACAAATCCAAAGCAGTCCATTGTTTTTGAATTTTTCTAGCAAGGGGATTGTTGCTTTTTTTTGTACGGCTTCCAATACCCTGTCCAAGCGGGTGTCGCCACAGACGGTCATATTATCCAAACCGATGGATTGGAGTAGTCGCATGGAGTTTTCGTCCTGTATAAAAAAATGGGCAAAGGCCAGTAAACCTTCGCGGAAATAGCCGCCGTATGATTTAAAGAATGGCATATCCTTCCTGAAAATACCCGAAATAAGGAATAGGGGAATTTGCCGTTTTTTGGCTTCATGGAGGTAGCCTTGCCAAAATTCGTATTTAACGATTAATCCCATGTCGGGTTTTACGGCATCATAAAATCGGGATGCCACGCCGGGTAAATCGGCCGGGAGATAAAATACGGCATCGGCTATGGAATAATTTTTTCTCGGCTCATATCCCGAAGGCGAAAAAAAAGTCAGGATAATTCGTACATCAGGAAACTGTTTTTTGATGGATTCCATCACTGGCCTGCCTTGCTCAAACTCTCCCAACGAGGCGCAATGTACCCAAACCGTGGTTCCGGAAAAGGATGGTAACGATTGAAGCCGTTGCCAGATATCTTTTCTGCCGGCTACCCAATTTCTGGCTTTTCCGTTGAAGAGCCCCGCCCATTTCACAGCGTATACATATAGAAAAATGCCGGTTTGGTATATAAATTTCAAGGCGGTTATCTATAGTAATATTCGTTGGTAGATTTCTTGGAGAAGAAAGGAACCATCCATCCCACCTTCATCCCAAAAAAGCCATCGAATCGGGTTTTGGTGTCGGGAGATTCGGTATCGAAATTATATCCTCGGTAGCTTTTCGTGGCCGATTGTAGAAATTCCACCGCCACATAGAAGTTGATGCGTCGGTTATTGCTTACCTGTTTGTAACCAATTTCCTGTTTCATGGCGAAGCCACCCGTGTATCGGTCGTAGCCTTTTTTATATTCACCGTTGAGCTGCTGCACGTTATTGCCTTTTACCTCATACCGAATACGATGCTGGATAAAGCCCGGCGAAAACATAAAATACATACCGCTATTTTTGTTGGGGCCGAACCACGGGAACAATTTTCCGAAGCCCGCCGCCACGTGCCAGCTTCTGTAATAAATTTTCATTTCGGCAAACTGGCCGTTTTGGGCGATGACGTCGCCGCCATTGGTCAATAGGTTTTGGATGAGTCCGGGTTCCTTTACTTTGCCGCCGTGGCTAAAATAACCTTCGGCGCCAAAAAGCCAGTTTGATTTGGTCTTGAAGCGGAATGGGCCGCCCACCGAAAAAATAAATCCGGTGCGTTGCGAAAGCTGTCCCATGGGAAATTGAAAGGAGACGCCAGGCATCATCATACCGATGAAAACGATGGAGTCCTTCACATTGCGTTGCGCCTGAGCCTTCGGTGCCGTAAAAAGCACACAACAAAAAGAGGCCAAGGCCACAGTAAACAGTATAATCTTTCGCATAGCCACTTTAACGAGCCAAAGAAACAAATATTTTACAAGACTTTCTAAAGGCGGCTATCCACAAGAAGGTTAGGCACGGAAATCAGTCTATGGGCAAGCAAAAACCCGCCCAAGGTCTCGCTTTTCAAAGTATCGTCTCCTGCCACAATAACAAATTGGCAATCCCGTTTATTGCATTTAATTTCGCACACCGAATATTTGAACATGGAAAAAATTGAAATGGTAGACCTAAAAGGTCAGTACCGCAAGATAAAAGCCGAGGTGGACGCTGCCGTGGCCAACGTAATTGAAACCACGGCATTCATCAACGGTCCCGATGTAAAGAATTTTGCCACCGAATTGGGCAGCTATCTCAACGCAAAACACGTCATTCCTTGCGCCAACGGAACGGATGCATTACAGATTGCCATGATGGCGCTGGACTTGCAGCCGGGCGATGAGGTCATCACGCCATCGTTCACTTACGCGGCTACTTGCGAAGTCATCGCGTTGCTAAAGTTGACGCCGGTGTTTGTGGATACCGATCCAGATTCATTCGGGTTTGATTTGGCTGAAGTGGAAAAGGCCATCACGCCAAAAACAAAAGCCGTGGTTCCCGTTCATTTATATGGCCAATGTGCTGATATGGAACCTTTGCTCAAACTGGCCGCCAAACATAATCTGTTCGTGATTGAGGACGTAGCCCAGGCATTGGGTGCCGAATACACTTTCTCCGACGGAACGGTGAAAAAAGCCGGAACGATGGGAACAATCGGTACTACATCGTTTTTTCCATCCAAAAATTTGGGATGCTATGGAGATGGCGGTGCCATCTTCACCAATGAAGATGAATTGGGAACCGTGCTTCGGCAAGTTGCCAACCATGGGCAGACACGTTTGTACTACCATGACTTGGTTGGTGTAAATTCTCGTCTGGATACCCTGCAGGCTGCCATATTACGTTGTAAATTGCCCCATCTGGACGAATATGCATCAGCCAGAAATAAAGCGGCCGATTATTATGATGAGGCATTTGCATCCAGCGACAAAATAAAGACGCCTTTCCGTGCGGCATACAGCAACCACGTTTTTCACCAGTATACGATTACGCTAACGGGTGTAGACCGTGATGGTTTAGGTAAATTTCTGGATGAAAAAGGGGTGCCGAACAAGGTATATTATCCGGTTCCGCAGCATTTGCAGAAAGCCTATAACCTCAAGGGATATAAAGAAGGCGATTTGCCGGTGGCTGAAGATTTGAGCCACCGGGTGATCTCATTACCCATGCACACGGAATTGACGGATGACCAATTAAAATATATAACAGAAACCGTATTGGAATTTGTTAAATAAAATAGATATTAGATTTTAGGCGTGAGATATTAAAATTTCATGTCTAAAATCTAAAGCTATACAGAGTCTAACATCTAATATCTAAGGTCTGATGTCTAAAGAAGAAAAAGAATATTTCGCACACGAATCATCCTATATCGACGAAGGATGCACGATAGGGAAGGGTACCAAAATTTGGCATTTTTCGCATGTTATGTCTAACTGCGTAATGGGCGAACGGTGCAATATTGGGCAAAATGTAGTGATTTCTCCGGGCGTGACTTTGGGAAACAACGTAAAAATCCAGAACAACGTTTCCGTTTATACGGGCGTAATTTGTGAGGATGATGTCTTTTTGGGACCGAGCATGGTTTTTACCAATGTATTGAACCCTCGAAGTGCCGTTAACCGCAAGGACGAATACCGCCAGACTTTGGTGAAGAAAGGCGCCAGCATAGGTGCCAACGCCACGGTCGTGTGTGGAATCACCATCGGCGAATATTCTTTTATCGGTGCCGGTGCCGTGGTAACGAAAGAAGTAAAACCTTACGAGCTGGTGTATGGAAATCCATCACGCCACCGCGGTTGGATGAGTGAATACGGACATAATCTGGAGTTTAATAACGAAGGTTTGGCCGCTTGTCCGGAATCGGGGGATACGTATAAATTAGAGAATGATTTTGTGATGAAATTGGCATAAAGCCCGCGTGTTTGCGAACAGACACAGAGCGAGAATATATCGCGAAAGTCATGAAAACCTTAACAAAAAACCACGGAAATCCCGTGGTTTTTTGTTAAGATGAAATTATTACGGTTGCTCCGGAATCGCGCTGGCATCCATAAAGGCCACTTCCCAGATGTGCCCGTCCAAATCTTCGATACTCTGGCTGTACATCCAGCCATGGTCCTGCGGATCGTTGGCTATAGAGCCACCGGCCTCCACCGCCTTGCGCGCCATAACGTCTACTTCCTCGCGGCTGTCGGCAGATATACAAATTAATACTTCTGTTGTTTTTTTGGCATCCGAAATTTCTTTTTTGATGAATGTCCGGAAGAATTTTTCTACCAGTAACATGGCATAGATATTCTCGCCAATAATCATGCACGTGGCATTTTCGTCGGTAAACTGTGCGTTAAACGTAAACCCAAGGTGGGTGAAAAATTTCACCGCATTGTCCAAGTTTTTCACGGGTAAATTCACAAAGATTTGCTTAGCCATAGATTGTTTGTTTTAGTGAACAAAGTTACTTTGTTTACCCGGCGAAATGGGTTGTACTTAAGACAAGTTTAGGGGTGGTTTGCGACACCACTTTGATAATATAATTTCTTTTTTTCGGTCACATTCCAATAGTGAAATAGTTGGGCATTTAATTCCGAGGCTTTCGGATCCGTGATTTTATCCCAAGACATAATACTGCAATCGTTTGGGATGAATACAATTTCCTCTTTTGCGTTTGATAGTGTGAGCAATGCTTCTTTTTCGCATGCATTGGTATTAAACTTGGGCTCGTCCGCCAATGTAAATAGCAATGAAATGGCAACCACGCAAGCGATGTATATTTTCTTTTTATAAGTGTGTAGGTTTTGAATTAAAAAGTATACGCTTTTGCCATAGATAAAAACCAACATAATCGTCACCGGAATCATGGTATCATACCTTACGATATAGGGTCTGTAATTTTTGTATCCCCCCAAAGGCAATAAAAGGATATATAAAAGTGAAAATAAACCGACCCATTTGAATAAGCCCAATATTTTTTTTGCATCATCATTTTTGAAATATCTGAATATGATGAATGCGTTGGCAAATAAGAATATCAGTAAAATAGGATAGCCTATTTTTTGTGGGATAAGCACAAATAAGCCTTGCGGAATTCGTGAAAAACGATCGGCCATAGGCATATGTTCGCCTATAAAAATTGAATTATGCGTACCTAGATAAAGGGAATACAGACTCAGGATAGACAGACAGGTAAAAAAATATAAATACGTGTTGGGAATGGCTTTCACCGCCAAGAAAGAGCGATTCAAAAAAGGACGATTATTATACTCCCTCCCATTTTTTATGAACCGGTTTAATAAATACAGTAATGAAACAATCAGGATAACACCAGGATTCAGCGGGCCGCTTAAGGTGATCGGAACCATAAATATGGTCCAGATGATAACTTGGATCAAGCTTAAGTGAAGCTTCGCATTATTTTGTGCGGCCCTAAAGAATGGAAAATAAAAAAACAAAAGTAAGGCACAAGGCAAAGCATAAAAGAATGTATAAGTAATGGAATGGTCAATAATTCCAATGGAGTCGTGGTAACCATTGGCTTGAAAGAGAGGAGTGATAATGGAAGCAATAACAATAAATGCTTTGTTGAATATTTTGGTGTTTCCCGTTATATAGATTGTAATGAAAACAATAATCGCTATCTGTATTACAATCTTGGCCAAAGCATTGGCTAGGTAGATGCTATTGATGGGATCTACGAATTGTTGAAATATGAAGGGAACGCTTTGAAAATATTCTGCCATGGCTTTATGGGAGAAGTAGCGGTTCGGATTCGGATAAACCGCATTGTCGGTAATGACGGAAGTGCCGAAAGGGTCACTGAGCACTGTTTTTACGTCATCCGCCGGTACTATTCCGGCAGCCATGTCTCCATCCAGCGGTCTGGCAAAATATTGCATAAACGAATATCCAATATCAGCCAGCAAGAAGATGAGTAGGAGATATGTGATTAATTTTTTCATAATAAAATCATTGATATTCAAATATTTATTATGAAATAATATCGTTTAGTAAACGGCTTGTGTATTCAGATGTAGGATTCTTCCAAACACCAGCGGTTGTACCATATTCCACCAGTTTTCCATCCTTCAGCACCATCACATTTCCGCACATAAACTTTACCACCGCGGGATCGTGTGAGATAAATAATAAACCCATATTAAACTGTGTCTGCAATTGTAATAGCAAATCCAAAATTTCGCGTTGGAGACTCACATCAAGCGACGATACACATTCATCACAAACCAAAAATTCCGGTTCGCAAGCCAAGGCACGGGCTATGGCGATGCGTTGGCGTTGCCCTCCGCTAAAGGTATCGGGCAGGCGTTTGGCATCTTCGGGCTTTAGGCCAACACGTTCCAACCATTCTATGGTTTTCTCCGCCCGTTTTTTGGATGATGCGTATAGGTCATATACGGCCATCGTTTCTTGTATCTGTTTTCCTATATTTATTTGGGGATTAAACGACGAAAAAGGATCCTGGAATATAACACGGAATTTCTTGCGGAATAAGCGCAATTCATCCGGTTCCATGTTAAAAATATCTCTTCCTGATATTTCCACTTTTCCACTATCGGGTATTTTTAATCCCATGAGCACTTGTCCCAACGTTGATTTTCCGGAACCTGATTCGCCCAACAGTCCCAATGTTTCTCCACGGCGTATGGTAAATGAAATATCATTCAGTGCGAGAACGGGTGCTTTTGTTATAAATAATCCGCCGTCGGTATAACTGGCTGTTATATTTTTTGCGGAAACAATTATTTCTGAACCCGTATGCGGTTTGGTGGCTGGTTGCGTTTCCATCGTAATCCGCGTATGCACCAATTGCTTTGTATATGGATGTTGCGGCAGGGAGAATATTTCTTTGGTAAGGCCTTGTTCCACTATTTTACCTTGCTGCATGACCAAGGTACGGCTGCTCATGGCCGTGGCCAATCCCAAATCGTGGGTGATGAATAACAATGCGGTATTATTTTCACTGCATAACGCATGTAGCAGTTCCACGATTTGTTTTTGCACGGTAACGTCCAAAGCCGTCGTCGGCTCATCGGCAACGAGCAATTTGGGTTTTGGTGCCATGGCTATAGCCAACATCACACGTTGTTTCTGTCCACCCGAAAGTTGATGCGGATAGCTGTGGTACATGCGTTTCGGTTCCGTAAAACCTACTTTTGCAAACCAGTCCAGAGTGTCAGAATAAGCTTCCTTGTCTGTTTTTTTCAGATGGAACCGAATAATTTCGGCTACCTGTTTGCCGCAGGTAATGGACGGATTGAGGCAAAGACCCGGTTCCTGGAAAACGTATCCGATTTCCCTTCCTCGAAGGTAATGTAATTCCTTCCGACGGAGCGAAAACAAATCCACCGTTTTGTTTCCCGTACGGAAAACAGCTTTTCCAGAAGTGATTTTTCCGGGTTGGAGTCCTAATAAAGATAAAGCCGTTACGGTTTTTCCAGAACCCGATTCGCCTACGATACTTACTTGCTCTCCGGCATCCACGGAAAAGGAAATCTGACGGACGGCCGTTAAGGTGCCGATCTGCAACGATAAATCCGAAACGTGTAACAGCTCGTTCATAACAGCCCGAAGATATGTGTTTTCGGGTTTTACGCATTAACGTTTATTGCATATTGAATCATAAATGTACTTTCGTCGTTAAAAATTAGGTAAATCGGCCTGTTTTTTGAAGAGTGATGTAAACATTTTCGCACTTTTACGTTTTAACATACAATTCAACCTACTATATATGATCAAGAATGCATTTGTAGCTTTATATGTGGTGTGTGCAGTGGCTGCGGCGGGTATTTTTTCGGGCAACAAGCCGCCCGAAACGGATCCGCTTCCCAAACTGGAGCCCATGGCCGAACATGGTAAAGTTTCAAAAGAGATAGTAAACGCCATGCGTTTCTACCATTACAAGGAACAAGTCTTCGACGATTCGCTTTCGGCGCTCATATTCGATAATTTTTTCAAATCGTTGGACGGAAACCGTGTGTATTTCCTGCAGGAAGATTTGGACAAGTTTATGCCCCACCGTTTGCAGTTGGACGATGAACTGAAAAACGGGGACGTGCTTTTTGCCTTTGACGTATACAACGTATATAACCAACGGGTAGACGAACGTATTTCTTATGCGTTGAGCATTGCCGACAAACCAAACGATTATACTTCGGATGAAACGTTTAGTTTCGACCGCCAGAAAGCCCCTTGGTTTTCTTCGCGCACGGATTTGGACGGTTATTGGACCAAGAAAATCAAATATGAAACCCTCAACCTTAAATTGGCCGGTAAAGAAGAGAAACAAACCGAAGAAACCATTTCGAAACGTTATACCAACTTCCGCACACAAATGCAGAAACAACGTAGCGAAGATGTTTTTCAGTTATACATGAACGCTTTGACGGAAGCCGTTGAGCCGCACACTTCTTATTTTTCGCCGCGTACGGCGGAGTCTTTCAAGATTACGATGAGTAACTCGTTGGAAGGAATCGGAGCCACGCTGCGTACGGAAGGGGAGTACACGAAAATTGTAGAAACCGTAAAGGGCGGTCCGGCAGATAAAAGCAAACAATTACATAAAGACGACCGGATCGTGGCCGTAGGCCAAGATGAAAAAGGCGAGATGGAAGACATCATCGGTTGGAGGATTGACGACGTGGTGGCAAAAATCCGCGGTGCCAAAGGTTCCCTGGTGCGTCTGGAAGTTCTTCCGGCGGATGCATCCCCCGGTGGGCCTACCAAAATCGTGAGGATTATCCGCGATAAGGTGAAATTGGAAGAGCAATCTGCCAAAAGCGAAATCATTAACCTGAAAGAAAATGGTAAAGCCTATAAAATAGGCATCATCGATTTGCCATCCTTCTATTTGGATTACGAAGCCATGCAACGTGGCGAGAAAGATTATAAAAGCACGACGGGAGATGTGACCAAAATCCTCAAAAACTTCCAAAAAGAAGGCGTTGATGGCGTAATCATGGACTTGAGAAGCAACGGTGGCGGTTCGTTATACGAAGCCGTGGAGTTGACGGGATTATTCATCGATAACGGTCCGGTGGTTCAGGTGCGTGATGCACAGGGAACCGTGGAGGTAAAAAAAGATGAGCCGGGCGTAACATACGGTGGACCTTTTATGGTGATGACGGACCGTTTCAGCGCATCCGCATCCGAAATTTTTGCCGGAGCCATACAGGATTATGGTCGTGGTTTGGTGGTGGGAAATACTACCTATGGTAAAGGAACCGTACAAAATTTATTGGACATCAACCGTTTGATTCCGCGTGAAACGGCAAAACTAGGACAGATTAAAATGACCATTGCTAAATTCTATCGCATTACGGGAAGCAGTACACAGCATAAAGGCGTAACGCCGGATATTTCATTCCCGGAGATATATTCAGCAGAGGATTATGGCGAAAGTGCCGAAAAAACGGCTTTGCCTTGGGATAAGATCGGCGAAACTTCCTATGCCAAGGTACAGGATTTGTCGTCCAGTATCTTGATCTTGAAAAATTTGCATGACGAGCGTATGAATAGCAGCGAAGACTTTAAATTCATGCTGCAGGACATCCAGGATTTCAATAAGCGCAAGGAAGAGAAATCCGTATCGCTGAACGAAGAGAAACTGAAAGCCGAGCGCGACGAAGACAAAAAAGAAGAACTGGACAGATACAACAAACACCGCGCGCTGAAAGGACTTCCTCCTTTGGCCAAAATGTCCGACAAGCCGGTGGAAGAAAAGGCATACGACTTCGTGAAGGAAGAATCAGAAAAAATTATGATGGATTATATCAATCTGGCGAAGTCGGGTAAGTTGGTGAAGAAATAGTAATCTGCCATCCTGTATTGTAAAGCCGGTTATGAGCGATAACCGGCTTTTTTATTGATTTTTCGGTATTCTTAATATAAGGATAGCATAGATAATACTTTGCCTTAATATTTTACTATTCAGCAAGTTAATATATTGTCCGTTGATTGTCCATCCAGTTTGGTACTAAGTTCGGGAGTCAACTCTTAAAATTCCTTAATTTCGAGCGTTCATACACTTCACCATGAAAGTTCTAGGAAAAATATTTTTCGGTATATCCATCGCATTAATTAGTTCGTTGGTTCAGGCTCAAACGCAAATTTTTGCAGAGTTACAAGGACAGCCTACGATGAATACAACAGGTTGGAATATGTTTGGTGGCGCTGCGGTGGGAGATACCCCCGGTGATGCAGACAATAGTGCCAATGAATTGATATTGACAGGCGCATTGGGCTCCCAAAATGGCAGGATATTTTATAGCCAACCCATGAACTTGGTACAATGCACCAAATGGAAGGCAGAATTTGAATTTAGGATATTTGACGGGAACGAGGCCGATGGACTTATGTTTTGTTTTTTGGATGCCATACCCACTGTTCCGGTTATAGATGGGGGTGATTTGGGTTTACCTGCGAATGTGAATGGCCTAAAAGTGGCCTTTGATACATATAATAATGGTAACACTGGTCAATATTTTAACACAGGTTGCGGAAATAACCCGGAAATCCAGATTGCATTTGGCCCAGGATATAAAGAATGTCCGACACCTGCGACTCCAGCGGCCTATTCAATCACACGCTTAAATAATACTGGGGGAGACCTGAGTTTTATTAGGTCTAATGTTTATAATAAGGTAGTTATTGAATATGATGCCGGTAATATCACGGTTTCGGTAACCGATCCAGTAAACAATGTGACCAAAACTTTGACCGCTTTTTATCAGATTAATTTTACCGGTTATGTGGGCTTTTCGGCAGGTACGGGTGATCAGTTTGATCGTCATTCAGTACGTAATGTAACCATATATGCAGATATTCCGGTTTCTGATGCAGGGGCTGATGTATCCTATTGTAGTGGAAGTAACGCCCAATTAGGGACAACACCGGATCCGCTATATACATACAGCTGGTCTCCAAGCATAGGATTAAGCGCGACTAACATTGCCAATCCAACTATATCCCAGCCAAACTTGGGCACTACACCCATCACGTTGACTTATACGGTTACGACTGGGCTCGTGGGCGGTTCGGCTGCGTGTTCATCCACGGATCAGGTTGTGGTTACCGTCAATCCGGTGCCTACTTCTCCGTTTACCTTATCCAAAAGCATCGTTTGTCCTAATGAACCGTTAACCGTTACTTATACCGGAAGTGCATTGGCTTCTGCCAGTTATGCCTGGAATTTTAACGGGGGAACCGTAGTGTCCGGTTCCGGACAAGGCCCTTACCAAGTTTCTTGGCCTAACCAAGGCAATGTCCAGGTTACATTATCCGTAACGCAAAATGCTTGTACTTCATCCGTTTCGACCAGAAGTTTAACGGTGAGGCCGAAACCGATTCTTACCGTTTCGGGTGTTCCATCTATTTGTTTGGGCGATACGGCTGTTTATACCGGAACGGTAGACGTGGCCAATTCTACCATCAGCTGGCTTCCAGGTCCTATGCTCGGGGGTACGCTAAATCTGTTTCCTAACACCACCACCACCTACACGGCCGTAGCCACTTCGCCTAACGGATGTGTTTCGGACGATACCACCTTTACGTTAACCGTCATCCCAAAACCGGTGGCAAATATTACCGGAGATACGCTAATCTGTAAAGGCGACAGCGTTTTGCTTACGGGAACATCTTCCGTGCCATTAAGCACGTTTAAATGGCTACCGGTGGGAGATACCACTTCCCAAGTATGGGTAAGTCCACCCGCGAACCAAATTTACCGGCTGGTGACGAATAAAAATGGTTGTTTATCCGATACCGCCGCATTTTTGGTAAAAGTGGATTCGATTCCCAATTTGACTATCCCGGATAGTTTAAGCATCTGTGTGGGCGAGTCAGTTAACGTAGTGGCAGCCACTTCCACGCCTCCTGGGGTTTCTTTCGATTGGCAACCCGGAAGTTTAACCGGCAACCAAAATACGCTTTCACCTACCACCACTACAGAATACACAGTATATGCATATACCGAAAAATGTACGTCCGAGGCCAAGGTTTTTGAAATAGAGGTATTACAAAGTTGTGACTGCAAAGTTTTGGTACCCAATATTTTTACGCCAAATGGAGATAATATAAATGATGAGTTCTCGGTGCTTAACATGCAGAACTGCGAGATGGCACAGTATGAATTGGCATTGATGAACCGTTGGGGTAACGTAGTGTGGAGATCATCCGATATAGCTGACAAGTGGGATGGTAAAAGTACCATGGGTAAATGCTCGGACGGTACCTATTTCTGGGTACTCAACTACTCGTTTTTACCTGGAGGCATCGGCGCGCCGAAAAAGGTTTCGGAAAAAGGGACACTGACCATCGCGCACTAATTTTGCATAAGCGATAAAATTTCATGCATTTTACCGCTGTCTTTTGTTTACTTTAGCTGTTTATAGCCAAAGCAAAACAGAAGCCCCCAATTAACATGTGCAAAGCCGGGAAAATAGTTTTACTGTTTATTGTTCTTATTGGTTCCAAATCAGTGCCATCTTATGCTGGCTTATTTGATCCCGTGGCAAAGGCGAAAGCTGGTGAACGGTGCGATTTAGCCAAGAAGCTGTATGCCGAAAGCCGTAAAAATGAAACATTTACCCCAAGCGATGCGGCTGAACTCAAAAAAATAGCATCCGATAAATCGGACAACTGCCTCATGCTTTCAGCCATAATTTTCTTGGCGGAATATGAGGATAGGGGAAGCAACCAATCCAAAAACGAGGATTCCTTGCTGTTGCTCTATAAAGAAGCGCTTTATTTCGCCAACAGTAAGGATTTTGAGGTAGAAGAAGCGGATTTGACCTACCGCCTGGGAATGAAGTATTATTCCGTTAAGCAGTTTCCACAGGCATTTGAGCACTTACTGAAATCTTACGACAAATTTAAGGCAATCGGTTTTGAGAAGTTTCCCAACATGCAAACATATCTATACAACATCGGAAAGGTATATTATGAGTTTGCAGATTACCATAAAGCCTTGCCCTACCTAAAACAATCGTTGAACTACGATTTTGCCAATAAGAGGGCTTCGATCCACACATATAATATTTTGGGTCTCACTTACAATATGTTGGAAGATGATGACACGGCCACCTATTATTACAAAAAAGGCCTGGACGTGGCTAATGACTCAAAAGATTCCGTTTGGGTGGGTATTTTGAGCGGTAATATGGCCAATGTTTTTCTAAAGGCGGGCAATGCAGATTCCGCCAAGCCGCTCATACTCATGGACTATCGGCTGAGCCTGCGTTTTAGTGAGCCAAGTAGTGCAGCCAATTGTTTGTTGTTGTTGGCAGATATCAATATGGATGAGGATAGCTTGCAGGCTGCAAGCAAAAGAATCAATGAGGTAGAAAAATTGATGGATAAGGTTAGGACCAAAAATCTTATGCGCGACTATTTCCGAACCAAGGCGCGCCTTGCTTTTTTAACGGGCGATTTCAAAAACGCTTACCTGTTCCAAGATTCTTTCATTATATATAAAGACCGCATTTCGGCAGAAAATGACCAGAACCTATTGCGGAATACGGAAATCAAGGTACAAACCGAAGAATATTTATCGGAAATCCAACTGTTGGAACGCGACAAAAAACAGGAACGCGTCTTCCGCAATTTTTTATTGGTGGCCGCGGGTTTTATCATCATCATAGCCTATCTCATCTTTTATAGCCAAAGGCAGAAACGGAAAAAGGACAATGCTATTTTGGTGTTGGAAAAAAGGCGGGCAGAAGAAGAATTAAAAAATGCCGAAAATGCCTTACAGTGGTACATGAATAGCCTGTTGGAAAAAAACAGGTTGATAGATCGTTTTAAGGAAGAAACCGAAGAGTTAAAGAAGAAATCGGTAACGGTGTTGTCGCCCGAAAACGAAAAAATCATGGAGAAGCTCTATGATGCCACTATCCTTACGGAGGAAGACTGGACAAACTTTAAGCGTATGTTCGAAAAAGTGCATGGCGATTTTTTCGTCAGGCTTAAAAATAAATACCCTGACCTTACCTTGGCCGAAATCCGATTACTTGCCTTAACCAAGCTTAACCTTTCCGTAAACGAAATTGCCAACATGTTGGGCATATCTCCTGATTCTGTGAGGAAGACGGGTAGCCGGATGAGAAAAAAGCTTAATCTGCCCACACAAACGGGGCTTTCTGATATTGCTTCAGAAATTTAATGCTGAATAAACCGCAGTTTTCTATCTAAATGCTTAGTCCCTGTTTGTCCTATTTGAGGTAATTAACTGTTTTTCAAGTATTTAAAGTTTGTCCTGCATTTGTCCGGTATACTATAGGTTAATGTAGATTTAACATAACTTAACTTTGGGTTCATGGAAATAGGGTCCACTTAGCCCCGGATGATTTCCAACAGCTTACTTCTAACGCATTAAAATGAAAAACAGAAACAATTATCCATTGAAGCCCTTTTTAGGACTTTTCCTTATGCTGATGGGCTTCTTGCCTATGCAGGCACAAGTGACGGTTCAGGTAGGAACCGGAACGGGGACAACCGTAAATTCCCCCATGAATAGCAATTACGGTTATAACTATTCCCAACAAATATACACGGCTGCAGACATCACGGCCGCTGGTGGATATACAGGAACTAGTATTTCGAAGATAAGGTTTCAGCTTAATGCCGGCTCATTTGCAAATGGTCAAAATTGGACTATTTATATGGGCAATACGGCAAAGAATGATTTCAGTTCCACAACAAACTGGGAAACATTGGGTAATATGACGCAAGTCTATAGTGCCGACGTTACTTTCCCGGCTGGCGGCAACTGGATGGAGATTACATTGGCCACGCCATTCGTATGGAATGGAACGAGTAATATCATCATCGCCATAGATGAAAATACGGCAGGTTACGATAATAATTCATCTGCTACATGGTTTATGACAACCACAGGTAGTACTTACAGGTCTATTTATTATAGAAATGATGCTACCAATCCCAATCCGGCTTCTCCTCCAACGGCAACAGGGCGTGTAACAAATGCACCAAACATTCAATTTGCGTTTGTACAAACACCTTGTGCGGGCGCTCCGACACCCGGCAATACCATTGCCAGTGCCACCTCTATTTGTACAGGACAGGGAACCACCCTTTCCCTTCAAAACAATTATTTATCTACATCAGGCATTACATACCAATGGCAAAAATTTGACGGTTCGGCTTGGGTTGATATCGCCGGTGCCACTTCAATGACTTATAACGCCACTTTTTTAACGGCTACTACCGATTTCCGTTGCAAACTAACCTGTAATGCAACCGATGAGGGCTTTTCCAATTTGGTTACCGTGGTCGTAAATGCATTGCCTACGGTTTCAGTATCTCCGGCCACATCCATTACTTGTGCTTCGGAAGCGGTAACGCTTACCGCCACCGGTGCCGATACTTATACTTGGACCCCAGGAACAAACCTAAGTGCAACAACGGGAGCAACGGTAAATTCTACTGCAGCGGCAGTTTTAACCTATACGGTTACCGGTACCAGCACAGCCACTGGCTGTTCAAACATTGCGACAACTACGGTAACGCCAATCACGGCATTGCCAATCACTGTGGTTTCTACACCAACGGTAGCCTGTACACAAGGTACACCCATCACACTCAACGGAACAGTTCCTTCCTTCATTCCTGGAGGTGGCCAAATAGAATATCAATGGCTGGATTCAGCCGGAACCAACGTATTACAAGAGTGGACAACCACCGGATACACATTCACGCCGGCCAACATCGGCACATATAGATTCAATGTAAAGGCCAGGATTTCTACATGTCCGGCAAACGTAAGTCCTACAAAATCTTACTCAATCAGCGTAGGTTTTGATGGTGACGTAACCGTAAACGATGTGTATTGTGGCCAAACGACAGGTTCAATCAATGTAACCAATGCATTGGGTCCACTTACTTCGGGCATTTGGTACGAGAATACTTTCTCTACGGCTAACTTAGACCCTGCCCAAATTCAGCTATTCGGTAACTCATCAGCCATCTCCGGCGGTAAATTGATTCTTACGCCAAACATTACCAGCAAAAATGGTGGTGCGGTTATTTATAACCCTGCAGGCATCAATCCAAAATCTATGGAACTATCGTTTGACCTGACGGTGGGCGGTGGTCCAACAAATACCAACGGAGCCGATGGCATGAGTTGGAGCTTTGGTCCCGATGTGGTAGGTGTGCCTACCGGTACCGGCAACGGAGTAACTACGTTGAATGCCGAAAATGGTAGTGGAACGGGTCTTAAAATAGGTTTTGATGCCTATGGTTCCAACTTCCCTGGCCAAGCAGGTATTTACTTAATGTATAACTGTACCATCCAGGATTTGAACACAACCAGCCCAGGGGTGATCCAGTATCTGAACAACCTTACTTGGAAAGGCGGCACTAAAAACATCATCATCACCATTGACGACTTGGGTAAATTGACGATGAAGTTCGGCACCGTAGTTATATTTAATAACATACAACTACCGGCAGCTTTCGTAAATGCCGATAAATCTACATGGAAACACGCTTTCTCTGCCCGTACGGGTGGCGTATCCATGAACCATGAAATCGATAACATTAAAATATCATATACCAAAACAGACGTAGCATACGGTATTGCTGCGGTAGGTGCATTGCCTACCACTTGGCAGCCGGGTTCATCCTTTACGGGATTAGCTATTGATAGCTACGATGTATATGTAGCCAGCGGAGCCAATCCGGCCGGTTGTAATAAATTGTTGGGCACCTTTGCCGTAAACGATTCAATCACTCCGGCCCCGGGAAATACCTACGCTTCCCTTTCTACTATTTGTGCCAATACAAACACTACGGTAAACCTTACGTTACAGGATACATATAGCGCATATCCGGGGATCACATACCAATGGCAGTCTTTTGATGGTACCGACTGGGCAAACATTGCCGGGGCCACAAACCCGACATATTCATTCGCCGGTTTGGCCGCCACTACGGATTTTCGTGCATTGGTTTCTTGTGATACCAACATGACCGGTATCTCTGAAGTAGTTACGGTTGTATCTGTTGAGCCGCCTGTGGTTTCCGTTACACCTTCGGCCATCACCCTATGCGATGGTGAAGTGCCTACGCTTACCGCCACCGGTGCCGACACTTATGTATGGACAGGCGCAGGTTTGAGCGCAACTACTGGTTCTTCGGTAACTGCCACCGTTACATCATACCAACAGTACACCATTGTGGGTACGGAAACAGCTACCGGTTGTTCAAACTCTACATCTGCATATGTAACACCCATCCAAGATTTGCCCGTTACCGCGGTAAATACCCCTACATCTATATGTGCAAGTGGGTCTCTGGTTACTTTAAAGGCTACTTCCATCCCGGTGTATGTGGCAGGAGACGGAACTTGGGAATTCCAATGGTTGGATTCAACAAACGCAGTAGTACAAGGCTGGTCTGCCGATTCGACCTACATTTTCACGCCGGCAACCGACGGTTATTACTCATTTAACCTACAAATGCGTAGCACGGCTTGCGATTCTATGCCAGAAACAAAAAACATTTCCTTCTACGTAGGTTTCGGGGGCCAAGCCAATACCATCGATATCGATTGCTATACACCAACGGGCACCATCAGCGTCTATGACTATTATGGACAAGGAAATGCCGGTTCATGGTATGCGAATGATTTTACATCAAACACGTTGGTTGCAACAGAGGCTATTTTACACCAAAACGCTTCCATCACTGCCGGCCGCGTGCAGCTTACCTCATCTTCCGTAGGTGTGAAAGGTGGTTTTACCATCCTAAACCCGGCAAGTATAGCGGGCACAAACGTGGAGTACAACATCAATTTCAAAATGACAGCCGACCAACCTTCGGGTACATTTGGTACCGGCGGTGCCGATGGTATAGCCTACTCATTCGGTCCGGATGCAAACTATAGCAATACCGTGGGTAACCCATGCAGTGGCTTTGGTAGTAAACTTCGCGTAGTGTTCGACGCTGCCGATAACGAAGATTTCGCCAACAATATGAACGTGAGGGGTATTTATATCACTTATGGATATAACGGCAACGGCCAGGTAGGTCCGGCTTTGGCCACCACGTTGGCACATTCGGCGGATATCGCATCCTGGAAATTGAAAGCGGACGCCCCGGTTTCAATTAAAATATCATCGGATGGCAAATTGACCTTGGTGGTTGATGGTACTACCATTTTCACAAACATTCAATTGCCGGCCGAATTCCAGTCAAGCGATAAATCAACCTGGAAACACTTATTCAGCGCACAAACAGGTGGTGACGCCATGCGCCAAGCCATCGATGATGTCAACATCACATACTCGGCACTTACATTCGGTGCGGTAACTTCAGGTTCTTCCACATTGCCTACATGGCAGCAATCATCAACCATTACAGGCCTTACCGCTGGTGATTATGATGTGTACGCGGCCAGCTTCGGCAACGAAACCTGTAAAAAAATGATCGGTACATATTCCATCATCGACAGAAACCCACACGTGGATTTCCCTAGCGATACAACAATATGCGGAAACCAAACCTTTGTATTGGATGCCGGCAACGTAGGCAGCTATTATGAATGGAACACCGGCGAAATAGGTACCGACGAGCAGTTCTATACCGTAACCGGCCAAGGAACTTATATCGTAGAAGTAACCGATACCATCGGTTGTGAAGCGGTTGGAATCATCAACGTAACTGCGGGTGCAAACCCGGTAGTCAATTTAGGTCCTGATGCTTCAATCTGTAACGGTGCCACTTTGACGTTGGATGCAGGATCGGACGGGACCACATTTTTGTGGAACGACAATTCGGCTGGTCAAACACTTGATGTAACGGCTGCCGGTACTTATTCCGTAACCGTAACCAACGATGATGGCTGCTCAGGTACGGATAACATCAACGTTACCACCCTTTCAGCACCTACATTGGCAGGCTTAGGAACACAGGTGAACGGTATTTCTGTATCGTTTACGGCACAAACGCCACAAAACGCATCCACATACACTTGGGCTTTCGGAGATGGGAACACCATCATTACCACTACGCCTACCATCAATTACAACTATGCATTGTGCGGCACATATAACATCACCGTAACCGCCGAAAACGCGGCCAATTGCGGTGTAAGTACCAAAACAACTTCAGTTACCTTGGTATGTGCCGGCATAGAAGAAATGGATGCCAACGGCGGATTGAATGTATATCCGAATCCGGCTACCGACTTTATCGCCATCGCCAATCCAAACGGATTGACGATTGATAAATTGACGGTGTTTGATGCATCTGGAAAACAAGTGTTCCAATCTTCAAACCAATCAAACCTGGTTCCTGACATCACGTCTTGGAACTCCGGCATTTACTTGGTTAAGATTGATTCCGAAGGCAAATCCTTCGTACAGAGAATTATAATCGGCAAATAAAAAATACTTCGGTGAAATCCGAAAAACTCAGGGGTTAAGGGTTAAATATACAGCCGGTTGTTGTGCTTGGGGTACGCAACCGGCTGTTTTTCCAAAAACAAGAATTGAAAAGTGAAACTGGTTAAATAAGATGCATAAGTACAAATACATATTATCCATTGTTCTGTTGCTTGCTTCGGTTAGCCTGGCAAATGCGCAAACGTATGTATTTGCGCAACTGCAAGGTTCACCAAACGTAAATACCACGGGTTGGAGTTTTAACGGGACCGCATCTGCCGGTGATACCGGCGGGGATGGCAATACGGATAACGACGAAATCGTGCTGACCATTCCGGCGAGTGGCGGGAGCGGTGGCATCTTTTATAACCAGTCGCTCAACCTGACCCAATGCCAAAAATGGACGGCAGAATTTGAGTTTCGGATGTTCGACGGCAACGGTGCCGATGGCATTGCATTCTGCTTTATTGATGCACCACCTACAGGTTTTGTGGTTGGTGGCGGTGTCGGAATTCCAGGATCTGCGAATGGCTTGAAAGTAGTTTTCGACACTTTCAATAACTTGGGCAACCTTCAGAACGACCCGTCAATCCAAATTAGGTATGGTGTGGGTTACCATGAATCCAATGCCCCATTCGGGGCACAACCCACACTCAGGAACAGTGCCGCCGACTCATTAAACTTTTTACGCTCCAATGAGTACCAATCGGCCAGAATTACTTACAACAACGGAAACATAGAAGTGTTTGTAAACAACACCCTGTATCTTACAGGTACTTATTTGATCAACTTTACCGGTTATGTGGGTTTTACCTCCAGTACAGGCGCATTTAACGATAGAAATTCTATCCGAAACGTCACCATCTATACCGAAGAACAAGCCATTTCCGATGCCGGGCCTAATGCCGGTGTATCCTATTGTTCAGGCGGAAGTGTCCAGATTGGCACCACCAACAATCCCAATTATACTTATTCTTGGTCTCCGGCTACCGGGTTAAATCAAACCAATATCTCAAACCCGTTGGTTACATTGGCTAATAATGGGAGTACGCCCATCACCCAAATTTATACCGTTACCACCACATTGACGGCAAACCCGGTTTGTCCCACGACGGACAACATCGTAGTCACCATAAACCCCACACCTACATCCACATTTTCCCTTTCTTCTTCACAAACCTGTGCCAACCAGCCCATCACGGTTACCTATACCGGCAATATGAACGGGGCCGCCACCTTCAACTGGAATTTTGGGGGCGGAACAATCGTATCTGGTTCGGGAATGGGACCTTACCAAATTTCATGGCCGACCGCCGGAGCCAAACAAATCAGACTATCGGTTACCAAATACGGTTGTACCTCCGTTATAGATACCAATGATGTAACGGTAAATACCACGCCTACTTCCACATTTACCACTCCCGCTAGTTTATGTAAGGATGAAGTGGGAAACATCATCTATACCGGCACCGGAACGGCAGCTGCCACCTATAACTGGAATTTCGACGGTGGAACCGTCGTTACTGGGACCAATGCGGGCCCTTACGACCTCTCATGGGCAACGGCTGGTCTCAAAAATCTCAGCCTGACCGTTACCGAGAATGGTTGTGTTTCTCCCATTACACAAGATACCACCCGCATACACGCTATCCCGGTGATAGATTTAAATATGCCCACCAATATGTGTGCCGCCGATACGGTATTGATTGGTTTCGTGGGCACACCTGCCACAGCACCCGTACAATACTGGGATTGGTCCGGAGGAACGGGCCTGCCGATTGCCCAAAATCCTTCACCAGGTTTTAACTGGACTATCGCCACCGCCGGAACCTATACCATGTTCTACCAAGTCACGGCAAATGGATGTGCTTCCGACACGGTAAAAAAAGACATTATCGTTACCGCAATCCCTACGGCTACCTTTACTTCGGTATCGGATGCATGTGCGGGGGATGACGTTGCACTCACCTATACCGGTACCGGATCGCCTACCGCCACCTATGTTTGGCAACATCCTTCCGGAATCTTACAGTCGGGTTCAGGCTATGGCCCCTTGACGTTAAAATATGCCACCGCCGGCAATTATAATATTTCACTCACCGTAACGGAAAATAACTGTGTATCTACCACCGAAACGGCGCCCATTGCAGTCCATGCAGTTCCTACATCTACTTTTGATATAGCCAGCGGAATATGCGTGGGCCAAACCTCACCGTTAAACTATACGGGAACGGGTACCGCTTCTGCTACTTTTGATTGGAGCTTTGATGGGGTAGAAGTTATTTCTGGAACGGGAATTGGCCCGTATGTGTTGGGGGATGCTAACTTGGGTACATTTGATATTAGTCTGCAGGTAACGGAAAACAATTGTGTAAGCCCGGTAACCACGCACCAGTTTTTGGTATTGCCATCCCCGTCCGCCGATTTTTCGGCCACCCCGCTTGTGGGTTGTAACCCTTTGCCCGTTCAGTTTAAGAATCTTACGCCTACACAACCTGGGATTGTATACGAATGGAACTTCGGCTCCGGAAGCAATGCTACCGAAGAAAACCCATTGAACATTTACAACGATGCCGGTTCGTTCACGGTCACTTTAAAAGCTACGAATGGTTTTGGATGTTCATCCACCCATACAAAACCCGCCTACGTAAAAGTAACGGAACAGCCCGTAGCCGGTTTTACCATCACGCCTGAGCAGGTAACGATGGATGATCCCACTGTACGTATAATTGATAATTCATCTGCCGCCGAAACCTGGACATACACCATGGGCGACGGAACTTCATACAACATCTCATCGCCTTTCCATGGCTATATTTCAGAAGGCGAATACGAAGTGGTACAGGTTGTGGCCAATGCCTTGGGTTGTACGGACAAAACCAGTATGACCGTTACCGTTATTCCATTCACCAACGTATTTATTCCCAATGGATTTACACCCAACGGTGATTTTGTGAATGAAATTTGGATGCCTACTATTTCATATATAAAAGATTATGAAATAAATATATATGACCGTTGGGGAGGTTTGGTATTCCATTCGGACGATTTGTTCACCGGTTGGAACGGTAAATACTTTACCTACGGAAAATCCCTCGAAGGCGGTGTATACACCTACAACATCAAATTCCAGGAATTGTCCGGCAAAAAACGCGAACTCCTCGGCCACGTTACCTTGATAAAATAATAGCGACATTATTTTATCCATAACCTACGTTATACTATGCTTAGTTTCTGTGCGAACCCTTAAGCACCCTATAATTTCTACGAAAGTATGCGCCGTTCTGCGGGAAACCAAATCTGCGCCTATCTGCGAAAAAATCTGCGTCATCAGCGGGAAATTTCTTTAGTTAGTTCCCCTTAACAGTACTTTATGCAAATTAAGCCGCTCCATTTTCAATTTATTTATAGATTTATCCTTTAATTAAAATTACACGATTATGTCATTCGAATTACCAAAACTACCGTACGAATATGCAGCGCTTGAGCCTCACGTAGATGCTCGCACCATGGAAATCCATCACACGAAACACCATCAGGCTTACGTAACAAACCTCAATAATGCCATCGCTGGCACTGATGCTGAAAAATTGAGCATCGAGGAAATCAATAAAAACATTTCCAAATACCCGGCGGCTGTTCGTAACAATGGCGGCGGACATTTCAACCACAGTTTATTCTGGACGGTCTTGAAACCAAACGGCGGCGGAACACCAACCGGCGAGTTGGGCGAAGCCATCAATAAACAATTTGGATCTTTCGAAGAGTTTAAAACACAATTCGGACAGGCCGCGGCTACACGTTTCGGTTCGGGTTGGGCTTGGCTCATCGTAAAGGACGATAAATCATTGGCCATTTCATCCACGCCAAACCAAGACAATCCTTTGATGGACATCGCCGAAGCCAAAGGAACACCCGTTTTAGGCTTGGACGTGTGGGAACATGCTTATTACCTGAACTATCAAAATCGCCGCCCGGATTACGTTTCCGCATTCTGGAATGTAGTAAACTGGGACGAAGTGGCTCGCCGTTTCGCCGAGGCAAAATAATTTTTGAATAAAAATTTTTATAAAAACAGGGCCGAAATTTTATCGGCTCTGTTTTTTTATGTTATTTTGACTATATTATTGGAATCGTTTTAGCCAAAAAAGTTGTCAAAATATGTTTTCTGCCAATCTGAAATACTTAAGAAAGCGCCGCAGCCGCTCACAGGATGAGTCTGCCAGCGCACTGGGAGTAAAGCGTACCACTTGGAGCGCTTATGAACAAGGCGTAGCCGAACCTGGTTTTGAAAACCTCGTCAAAATATCGGAATACTTCAAAATCCCCATAGATGTCCTCATCAAGCAGGACATTACCCAGTTTCCCGAAAGTAAGATCCGTGAAATGGAAATCGCCAAGGAAACCGACATTACCGGACGACACCTACGGGTAATCGTAACTACCGTAGACAGTTCGGACGACGAGGAGAACATCGAATTGGTTCCCGTAAGGGCCAAAGCAGGTTACACAGGCGGCTTTGCCGATCCCGATTATATCAAGGTATTACCTACGTTTCGTTTGCCCTTCCTAAGCAAGGAAAGGAAATACCGTGCGTTCCCCATTTCGGGCGATAGCATGCCTCCCGTTTCGGACGGTTCCTGGGTAACGGGCGAATACGTGGAAAATTGGCAGGCCATTTCCAACGGAAAACCATACATCATCATCACCAAAAACGATGGAATCGTGTTCAAGACCGTGTTTAACCGGTTGGAAGAAAGCGGCACCCTGCTGTTATGCTCCACCAATCCCAAGTACGATCCTTACGAAGTACCATCGGAAGATATTTTGGAAATCTGGAAGTTCGTGAACTACATCAGTGCGGATTTGCCCGACCCAAACATCAACCAAAAACAACTCACCAATACCGTATTGACTATCCAAAGAGAAATGTCGGAATTGAAAAAAAGTATGAACCAGGTGCAGAGTAAATTGTTTGAATAGGCATTTTTGACATAAGGCTCATTTAACCATACTTAGTTCAGAAAGATGTTATGTTTTTGCTCCCATATTTAGCCATATGGGAGTTTTTTTGGCACCATAATTGCAAAAACGTTATTGTCCTAATTTTTCTTACCGAAATATTTGCCCTCTCTAGGCCACTATTACCAACCCGGTGTTGGAATTTCGGACAAATCTATCTGATGAAGGCTTTATTATTTAAAAACAATCGATTTCCCGTCCTTGTTTATGAATGATAAAGCCTCTTTCATTTTATAACAAAACCTCTGCGTACATTTGCGCAAAATTCCACAGCATTGAATACTATAGATAGATATACCATTACGGCCGCATTGCCCTACGCAAACGGTCCGGTCCACATAGGCCATTTGGCCGGGTGTTATATTCCCGCAGATATTTACGTTCGCTACCTACGCATGCGAGGGAAAGACGTACTGTTCGTGTGCGGAAGCGACGAACACGGCATTCCCATCACCATTAAAGCCAAAAACGAAGGCATCACGCCGCAGCAAGTGGTAGACAAGTATCACAAAATTATGGGCGATGCATTCCAGGGCTTCGGTATCGATTTCGATATTTATTCCCGTACATCTTCCGACATTCATAAAGAAACGGCATCCGCATTTTTCTTGGATCTATATAAAAAAGGGGAACTTCTCGAAAAAGAAACCGAAGAATACTTTGACCCCGAAGCCAACGAATTTTTGGCCGACCGGTATATCGTAGGTACCTGTCCTAACTGTGCAAATCCCGATGCCTATGGCGACCAATGCGAGAAATGTGGTAAATCGCTTAGCCCGGATGAGTTGATCAATCCCAAATCCAAACTCTCGGGTGCGGTGCCCATCAAAAAGAAAACCCTGCACTGGTTTTTGGATTTAGGCAAACATCAGGATGAATGGTTGAAAGCTTGGATAGAGAGCAAACGCGGCGAGTGGAAAGTAAACGTGATGGGCCAATGCCTGAGCTGGATGGGTGAAGGCGAAAACAAACTGAAGCCACGCGCCGTAACCCGCGATTTGAAATGGGGCGTTCCCGTTCCGGCGGAAATTCCGGGCCACGAAGGCAAAATGTTGTACGTGTGGTTTGATGCGCCTATCGGCTATATCTCCGCTACCAAAGATTTCTTTATAACAAAAGGAAACAACAAGCCCGAGTGGGTAAAAGGAAACAATTGGGAAGATTATTGGGGTGAAAACAAATCGAATCTCATCCATTTTATCGGCAAGGACAACATCGTTTTCCATTGCATCATCTTCCCTTCGATGTTGAAATCGTTCGGCAATCTGACGTTGCCGGCCAACGTGCCCGCCAACGAATTTTTGAACCTGGAGGGCGACAAAATTTCCACGTCCCGTAATTGGGCGGTATGGCTGCACGAATACCTGCAAGAAATGCCGGGCCGTGAGGATGAATTACGTTACGTACTCACCTCCAACATGCCCGAAACCAAAGACAACGATTTTATTTGGAAATACGACGGTACGGATAATACAACCGACAGTTATCAAGCCAAGGTAAACAACGAATTAGTGAATAATTTGGGCAATTTTGTGAACCGCGTTTTTGTATTGACCCACAAGTTTTTTGAAGGAAATATTCCCGCAGCAAATAGCGAACGCGGTCCACATGAAATCAATGTATATAACAAGATAGAAGAAACGTTTGCCGCCGTTGAAAAGAACTTGGAAAAGTTTGAATACAGAAGCGCACTCTCCAATATCATGAAACTTTCTTCCGTAGGTAACCATTACCTGCAGACTTTTGAACCATGGAAATTATTTAAGACCGATCCGGAAAAAACGGCCGACATTTTATATAACAGTTTGCAGTTGACGGCTTCGCTTTCCGTATTGCTTGAACCATTTTTGCCCAATACGGCCAAGAAATTAAAATCCGTACTGGATATCCAAAAATCCAGCTGGGCATCCGCCACAGAAGGAAATATATTATCCGTTGGTTCAAAAATAGGGGAAGCCGTGCATTTATTTGCCCGCGTAACCGATGAGGAAATCCAAAAACAATTGGATAAATTAAATGCGGTAAAACAAGCCAAATTGGAAACACAAAATATAACAGAAGAATCTGTAAAAGCATTGAACCCACAAAAAGCCGAAATCCAATACGACGATTTTGCAAAGATGGACATCCGTGTGGGTAAAGTCATCGAAGCCATCCGTGTGCCCAAAGCCGATAAACTGTTGCAACTGACGATTGATACAGGCATCGATACACGCACCGTGGTAAGCGGTATCGCCGAACATTTCTCTCCGGAGGAAATCATAGGCCAGCAAGTAAGCGTATTGGTGAATTTGGCACCCCGTAAAATGCGTGGGGTTGAATCGCAAGGTATGATATTAATGGCAGAGGACGAAAACGGGAAATTGGTTTTCGTAAATCCAAGTAAGGAAGTAGGTCCGGGTTCGGAAATTAGATAAAAAGGAATAATTTTAATATAACAAAAAAGGCTTTCCATCGGAAAGCCTTTTTTGTTATATTAAATACGATGACGGTTATTTGGTAACCTTAATACATCCGTCTTTAATTTCGATGTTGTCGCCACCTTTAACTTTTACGTCTCCACAGGCGCATGAAATAACCGCTTCTGTGCTGCCGCCTTGTATGGTAACGCTAGTCGTTGTGCTGCCATTGAAAGTAACCTCTTTCGTGCTGCCATCAATCTTTACCTTAAACGTGTAAGATTTAGAATCTTTGTTGTAATAGCGCAAAGTAACGGCTGCACTAACAGAGCCGGCGAACATTAACGCGGCGAAGCCAAAGGCAAGAATTCTTTTTGTCATGGTATTGTAATATTATTATGCCCGAAATGTAAGCAGAAATGAAATTACTTTCTATGCCGTTAACAAAATTATTTCATCAATTCAGTTCCGCAAACATGGTAATGGGCACATTAATTACTTTTGACATCAGGCAGTTTACCTTGGCTTTTTCGGCCGCTTCGATAAACTGGTCTGGTAGCATGTTGGGTATTTTTCCGTTCACCACCAATTGTACACCCAATACGGCCAAATGTTTGGGGTCGTCTTCCATCAGTACCGTAGCTACGGTTTTTAGGTCGTTTACTTCAAACCCCATTTTGGTGATGATTTGCGAAAGAGACATCGTAAAGCAACCCGCATGCGCCGCAGCCAGTAATTCCTCGGGATTGCTTCCGGCTTCCCCATGGGCATTTTCAAACCTTGCTTTGTATGAATAGGGCAGCTTATCCAAGGCCCCGCTTTCCGTGGTCAATGTTCCTGTTCCGTCTTTTAATCTACCTGTCCACGTGGCTGTTCCGGCTCTTTTTGCTAACATGATGTATGTAAATATGTATAGCCCACCAACTTGGTGAGCCAAAATAAATATATGTAAATTTAATCTACGCGCAAAGAATAGAATCTCCCAATGGCGTTTCGATAATGGTATCGTCTGCCATTACCGTGGGCGTAATGTGTGGTGTATTGACCAAAAACTCTTTCATGGCTTCATTTTATTGTCTACCATAATATAGGCAAAAGTGCTGCCAATTATGTTTTAGCCTGATTTTGTGATGTTTATTGGATTACTATGTAGAAGTATTACACACCGTGGTTACATATTGGGCTATTTTTTGAGTACAATAATAGGATAGCTAGCTGACATATACTCGAAATGAAGTGTTGGCACGGTTTTGCGACATATCATGAAAACAGCAATCATGAAAAATCAGAATAATCCCGAAGGGGAACACGAAGGGCACGAACATAACTTTGAACGTTATGGAGCCAACCACGGACTGGAAAACGGTATTGACAAAAACATAAAACCATTGGATGATGATTCTCCCGAAGATGCGGTACCAGCCCAGGAAGGTGATTTAACGCCCGAAGATTTGGAGGCCTTAGGCCCCAAAGATTTGAGCATGGACATGGGCGACGACGAAGACCTCAAACACCGTACCCATGATGTAGATTTTACGGCCAATGAAATGGACGTACCCGGAGAAGAGGATGACGATGCGCAGGAAAACGTCGGTTCCGAAGATGAGGAAAATAACTTCTACAGCCTAGGTGGAGATCGCCATGAGGATGCACAGGACGACAATCCCGATGTCATAATATAATCTTAAAATTTCACGATAAAACATCAAAGGCCCAATTATTGTGATAGTGTATACATCACCAACAGTGATTAAATATAAGGCTTAGTTAAATTTAAGAGTCCACCCGGATTCAATACAAAAAGGGGAAAATTTATTTTCCCCTTTTTCCTTTTATATTTCCTCTTGCACACTTCAGCGTACCTCTGCGGTAAAACCAACTGCAACGATTATTCCTTTTTCTTCGGCACTTTACCGCCCTCTTTCCTGGCCTCTGAAAGCCCGATGGCAATGGCCTGTTTTTTACTCGTTACCTTTTTGCCCGAGCCCGATTTCAGCGTGCCTTCTTTCATCTCGTGCATGGTTTTTTCCACTTTTTCCTGTGCTTTTTCTCCGTACTTAGCCATGGTTGTTATATTTAATTGATTTATACTTATCAAAAATATTCCAAACAATATGCCGGCGGAAAATAAACTTAACAACCTTAAATTTTAACAACCTTGAACCTTGAACCTTGAACCTTTGAACCTTCAAACCTTAAACAATTATTTTTTTTTATACTTAAAAGTAAACACCGTCACCAGTAAATTAATGCACAGCGACAACGAATTGGTAACGATGACGGCCACGTCTTTAATGAGTGTTCCATAAAATATCCAGATCGCCAATCCGGCCATCAGTACAAAAAGCATGGGAATGGATATGTCGTCCGCTTGTTTTTCTTTGATGAGTTTAATCAATTGGGGCAACATGGATACAGCCGTCAGCGTACCTGCAACTACGCCGATAATGGTTTGGTATATAGCTGGTATTTCCATCAGTTTATTACGTATTAAAAAGCCAGAACAAGCGAACTCATCCTGGCTTTGGAACAACAACAAATTTTAGACTTCACCGAAAATTAATCGGCTACTTCTACAGCGTCTTCCTCTTCTGCTTCACTTTCGTTATTCAGATATTTATCTTGTATATATTTAATGGCATAACTCGCCACCAAACCTATCACTACCGATTTTACTACTGATCCCAGAAACTTTGACATAATCTTAATTATTAATGGTTATTATTTGCGAATTATTTCCTCTGTATTATCACCGTAGGCGCCCGTGCTTCCGATGAGTATTGGCTCTTGTGAATTTTTCATCCTACGATTATTTTTTCACGAAAGCCTGGGCTTCCTGTGCCATTTGTAAGTGATGCTCCAAAGTAGCTATTTTGCCCGAAGCCCAAGCTTTGATGTCGGCATCTTTGCCGTTCTCGGCCTCGTCCTTAAACGCTTTAATGTCTTCCTCATGATCCTTCACCATAAATTCGGCATAGGCACGGTCAAACTCGTTTCCTTTTTTTGCGTTCAGGTCGTTGTAGTCCTTCAATTTTTTATCGCCCAATTTGGCAGGCAACGCTATGTTCTTTTTCAATGCCAAGGCTGCCAATTCTTCGTTGGCCGCACCGTGATCCTTGATCATGCTCTGGCCGAATTCCTTAATCTTGGGCGAAGTGCCATTTCTTTGGGCCAATTCCCCCAATTGTACTTCCAACATACCGCCCTCGGCAGCTTTTGAGGCAAATTCCACATCCTTTTCGATGTTGGTGTCCTCAAATTTTGTTTCGTTAACGGCTTCCGTAGTCTTGGTACTGTCTGGTGCTTTATTATCACAAGAGGCCAGTACAAAACCCGAAACCGTCATAGCTAAGAATATCTTTTTCATCGTGTTTAATTTTTATTCACTAAGCATAAATCAAATAACATACCTAATACCAATTTTACATAAAATGCTGATTGTTAGTCATTATTTTGATTTATGTTGATTTAAAACCGTCGAATTAATTCCCCAAAAAGAAGAAAAATCCCCACATGGAGGCACAAAAAAACCGGACGACAAAACTGCGCATCCGGTTTAGTGATATTGGTCAATGGATTTTATCGGTTAAAAACCATACCCATTACTTTATGTCCTGCACGGGGATCAATTTTAGTGATGGCATATCCGATGGCCAACAAGGCAATCGGAGCCGCCACAGCACCAATGATTCCGCCTATGCGTTTCCCGTTGCTTAATTTTTTGCCTACCTTTTTACCTACCGTTTTTACTGTTTTTGCAGAAACGGCCGGTTTTTTCGTTTTACTTGCTGCTGTAGTTGCCATAATCCTTAGTTTTAATTGTTATATTTAATTGTCGTATTATTATTTACTGTCATTTTCGTTTTCGGTACCACTATTAACCGGCTCCATTTGTTTGCGTGCCTTGGATGCCACCGCTTCGTTGGGCATCATCGAACTCATGAGCACTTGTCCGCGCACACCCGGAGGTAATGCATGGTGCTTGCCAGTCATCAACGCATCATAACCCGCCTGTGCCACCACCTTGGGATCGTCCAGGTCACCTTCCTGTGCCACCTTCGTATGTTCCGCGCCCGCGTTTTGGAAGAAGTTTGTTTTGGTCGCCGTAGGAATCAAGGCCGTCATCGTTACCCCCGTATCCTGCAATTCATTGATCAACGAATCCGTAAACGAAAGCACGAATGCTTTGGTAGCGGCATACACGGCCAACAGCGGCGTAGGTTGGTACGAAGCCACCGAAGCCAATTGCAATATCTTGCCGTCTCCTTTGGCCACCATATCTTTTAGGTAATACTTGGTCAGCTCCACCACCGAACAAATGTTCAGGTGGATAATCTTCAATTGTTTCTGCAGGTCGGTTTCCAAGAACTTGCCATGCTCCCCGGCACCCGCATCGTTTACCAATATATCTACATGGATCCCCATTTGTTTGGTCATCATATATACAGCCTCCGCACTCCCGGCACAGGAAAGGTCCTTGGCGATCACGGAAACAGATTCGGCCCCCAAGCCCTTGAACTCTATGGACAGATGTTGCAGATGCTCCTCATTTCTGGAAACAACCACCATATTATAACCATCCCTCGCAAAAAGACGGGCCAATTCCAATCCGATACCGCTTGAAGCGCCGGTAACCAGAACCGTTTTATTTTTGTTTGTATTTTCCATGCGATGTGTTATTATGCTTCCATACAATAAACACAAACTTCATTCCCGTATTACAAAATACCCTTTACCCAACCGTTAACCCCTGTATTTACGGTGGTTCCTGTTTTGTTGATGGCTCAATGGATAAAAGATTCACATGTCGGCCTTTGTGTATTAAGTACCCAATTAAAGGCAACATTTGGGCAATGTCGAATGCTGAGTTCGTCTAAGGGTTATTGCGGCGGCGGTCACCGTTCTTCTTTTTATCTCAATAATGGTTATACCTTCCTTAAAGGAATCGATGAGCGCTTCGTGGTTCCAAAGGCGTTCCTGCGGACCGGCCGGAATGAAATGGAGCACGGAGAGAAGCGTAGTAAAACGACCGCTAAAATTTCCGTCTGCGTTGCCTGTGGCAACTCCGCCTTAATTTTTTAACGCGGCTCGTTTTGCCTACGCTGTTGGAAAAGGAATTTTTTACTACTTACTAATGTTCATTTTTATTCCTTCACTATTTTACTTCTCCAGTTATTACCATTCATTAATGTGATATCAATTAGATATAATCCGTTTGCAAGGTGTGAAACGTTCACTTTATTTCCTGTTGTCCGTACCAGTTCTTTTCCCTGCAAATCCAGTATTCGTAAGCATTGGATATCCATTGCTGTCTGAATGTTTATTTCATTTTTGGCAGGATTTGGATAAATTGAAATCAGCTGATTCAATTCAATTCCATCCATGCCGAGGTAAGCCTCCGCGGTGAGCGGTGTCTATAAGGTCATTGGGGACAAAAGAAGAGCAGTGCACGTCCATGGCAGCCCTTCGAAAAGCTCAGGAACGAACCGCAATTGAAAATAGGACATCTGATAACTGAATTTAACCCATTAAGCCAGCCACCTTCACCCCCGAAGCAAAAGCCGCTTCTACGGTACCCCCTTCGTCTAACGCTTCGCCGGCAAAGAACAGCGTGTTCTCAATCGGTTGGGAAAGAAGTCTTTTATATAACTCCCCGTTCACCACGGCATAGGAATATGCCCCCAGCGCAAACGGATCCTCCGTCCACTGGCTGATGTAATGGCCTTGGATCATGTCATGCATTACCGCCTTGCTCAGCCCAAACACTTGGGCAAGCGTCACGACGGCCTCGTGTAAAACCATCTCGTCGGGAACACCCTTCAAGGCATCCGCCGTGGGGCCTCCGAGCCAACCCGTCAGCATGGGTACGTCTTCCGTTTCCTGCGTCCACCACACGGGGATGCCCGTTTCCGAAAACAGGAAACCCAGACGGTTTTTCAATTCTTTGTGTTCGGAGTGGTTCCAGAAGGCATCGCTAAACCGCAGCACGATCTTCACCACTGATCCATACCCCAGCTTCGCCGCCAAAGCCGCCTTTTCCGGAATTCCGGGCACGAAATCAATATAAGCCTCATCCTCCGGCTTGCATTGAAGCACTCCCAAGGGAACCGTCACCAATACTTTATAGGCGGTAAATTTTTCCTCCCGCGAAGTCGTTATTTCCACGCGGTTCCGTTCCCATTGCACCCGCTTGGCTACGGATGAAAGCGATAGCCGCCCGCCCAAGGTGTTACACTCGTTCCACAATTCCTGCATCAGCGGATGGTAACCACCCACCGGTCTCGATTGTTCATCGGGGTCCGAGTTGTGCCATTCCTTTTTAAAGGCCAGCGCACTTGCCCGGTCTATGTCCGCCGCATCGTATCCCTCCACAAAACCTTGCACGTTGCCGTACAGCTCCCGGTGTGCCGGGTCGCCTAGGTAAGCATCCAAGAATTCCTGCACCGTCATGTCCTGTTGTAGGTTTTCCAGTGCCTCGTCCAGTTCCTTGGCTCCGGGAATCTGGTCCTGTTCGGCGCCGATCTTACCGTCTTTCGCATAAAACATGCGACCCGCCAGCGGTTGGTGTTTCAGTCCGTATTCTTTCAGCAAACCCAGCGTAATGGGCAGCTTACCGTGCACGAATTCCGCACCCATCTCCACCGCATGCGGAAAAGCCGCGTCATATAAAGTATGGATGCGACCGCCTATACGGTCCCGGGCCTCCAGGATCCGTACCGTTTTACCGGCCCTCAGCAGTTCGCGAGCGGCCAGCAGACCCGATGCGCCGGCACCTATAATGAGGATATCTGTATGGGACATGTTTTTTATTTTTTGATGTAAATGGATGACAAATTAAATAAATGGGGAACGGAAAAGTAAAACCTATTAAATCGGTGCAACATCCGCAGGCGTGTCTGCAACATTTGCAGGTGCTCGTGCAACATCCGCAGGTGCTCGTGCAACATTCGCAGGTGTGTCCGCAACATTTGCAGGTGCTCGTGCAACACTCGCAGGTGCGTCTGCAACACTCACAGGTGCTCGTGCAACATTCGCAGGTGTGTCTGCAACATTCGCAGGTGCGTCTGCAACACTCACAGGTGCTCGTGCAATATTTGCAGGTGTATCTGCAACACTCACAGGTGCTCGTGCAACTTTTACAGGAGCTTCTGCAACCTTTATAGGTATGTCGGTTGTTTCTATGTAATGGAACGCTAGGGTTGTTCCTTTCGTTTTATTGGATGGATGGTTTAGGGTTTTAGGTTGGATAGAAGTAGGTAGCATTCTTCGGCCAAGGGGAGGAGGTTTTCGGCTAAGGGGGTAATGGGGTATAGTGTGGTTTGGCCTAGGCAATTGATGTAAATTTCTACCCAACGGTCGGGGATTTGGTGGGTGGGGATGCCCATGAGGTTGGCGACTATGGGCAGGAGTTGGAGGTTATGGATGTCTGTTTCGAAGCCTGCTTGGCAGATGGCTTCCACCAATTGCTGGTGTTTCATGTCCTGCTGGATGAGGCGGATGATGAGTTGTTTGTGGTTGTTCATAAGCAAATTTATGAACTCATTTTCAAATAGTTAATTAAGGTAATTTATTATTTAAATTCGTTTATTCCGTAATTTATTGATGTAATTTTTTATTCAATTGTCAGATTACATTAACAAAAAATGTAAGTATTATTTTTTATGTTTTTAAATAAGTTGTTGTACGTCAGTATATTTTATTTTAATGTAAAGATGGATTATCATGTCACCCCTTCGGGATTATACTCCTCCGTAACGGGATATATGGTTGTCTCTTCCCTATTGGCATTTAATATTCTTTTAAAACACGTATTTCGTCAATATATTATTAACTAATTTAATCAAAACTATCCTGACGAATTACTCCGGTTTGATCCGTACGATTTTACCATCCTTCAATATAACAATCTCGCTGTTCATCTTCTTTTTGAATTCAATGAGTTTGTCGTATACCTTATCCATTCCTTCCAATATTTTGGTCTGATGGGCAGTTCTTTTACTTTCCTTCATTGTAGTAGTTTTTAAGTATGTCAAATTTAGGTTGGTTTAGGATTGTAATTTCAGCATCTAATGATTTTTGCGCAATTAAGTCATGTCTTCCTACGGAATTATCAAAAATCATTGCTTCATCAACAATAGGCAAGTAGATTTCAAACAAATTTTTAATTCCATTTAAATATCTACGTTTTATTACATCAATTTCAATATTGTGTCCACCTTCCGAGACTCTTGTTTTAACTCGTTCTATGGCCAAGTCTACGGTTTGGAGCCAAAAGAAAAGGAGTGTGACATCGTAGTTTTTATCTTTGGCTTCAAATACTTTTTGCTTATAGCTTTTCGTGGCTAAAGTAGTCTCGAAAGCAAAATTTTCATTGGATTCCAACAGTTCATTTATTCTCCGGAGCATAATTCTTCCAGCCTCAAAAGAAACTTTCTCTGGTTGGAATGGAGACAATCCCCTTGCGATTTCATCAGCGTTTACAAATTCTTTACAATCCAAAATTTCGGGGAGAATCGTAAAGGAAGCCGTAGTCTTTCCTGCCCCGTTACAACCCGAAATGATGTAAAGATTCTTTTTCATTTCTCAAAGATAACGAAATTCAAAAATTCCGATATAAATGGATACTGCTTGGTTCCCCTCCGGCTTATTTTTTGCCTAACCCACAGTAAAAACACATTCCCATGCCCGAAGGTCCATCCATTGTCATACTCAAGGAAGCCGTTCTGCCGCTCTTCAAAGGGAAGAAGGTGACGGAAGCCGTAGGCAATTCCAAAAAAATAGACCTCACCCGTTTACAGGGCGAAAAGGTCACCGATTTCAAAAGTTGGGGAAAACATTTCCTCATCTGTTTCCCCAAGTTCACGGTGCGTATCCACTTTTTGCTGTTCGGCAGCTACCGCATCAATGAGGAAAAGGATTCCATCCCGCGCCTGGGCCTGCACTTTGGCAAGGACCAACTGAATTTCTACGCCTGCTCGGTACAGATCATTGAAGAGCCGCTGGACGAAATCTACGACTGGACCGCCGACGTGATGAACCCCGACTGGGATTCGAAACAGGCCCTCAAAAAACTGAGGGCAAAGCCCGAAACGTTGGTCTGCGATGCGCTGCTGGACCAAAACATATTCGCGGGCGTGGGCAACATCATCAAAAACGAGGTATTGTTCCGCATCAAGGTACATCCGTTAAGCAAAGTGGGCGACCTACCCGCCGCCAAACTGAGGGAAATGGTGAAGGAAGCCGTGCACTATAGCTACCAATTCTTCGAATGGAAAAAGGAATTCACGCTCAAGAAGCATTGGTTGGCGCATACCAAGCAAATTTGCCCGAGGGATCATGTGCCCTTCAACAAAGCCTACCTAGGAAAAACCAACCGGCGGACTTTTTATTGTGATGTATGTCAGAAGTTGTACGGATAGTTTGGAGCCAAGATATACGAACCAAGAGCCAAGATAGGCTAGGGGAGTCTAGAATCTGCTTACGATATGCTTTACCGATTGGATGTAAGAACCAGGGAATAAGTTTACATGAACCAATAGCGGATATAAGTTACACAGATCTATACGCTTATCAAAACCGGGAGCCAACGGAAATTCTTCGTTGTATTGTTCGTAAAACTCGGGGTCGAAACCGCCGAATAGCCTAGACATGGCTAAGTCCATTTCGCGGTGTCCGTAATACACCGCCGGGTCATAAATGGCCGGGTCGCCGTCCAAGGTGCACATGAAGTTTCCGCCCCATAAATCTCCATGCAACAAGGATGGTTTTTCCGTTGGGAAGATTTCGTCCAACTTGGTATATAGATTCTCGAATTTCTGCACCAATGGCGCATCGGCTTTGCCCGAGTCCACCGCCAATTTGAGTTGGGGTTGTATCCTGTTTTCTATGAAAAACTCTGCCCAGGTATCCTTTTGCGTGTTTACCTGTGGCAGGGAACCGATAAAGTTATTATGGTCCAATCCGAATTTTTCGGCAGTATGCTTATGCAATTTGGCTAAACGCGAACCGAACACTTCCCAAAAATCGAAATCGAAATCGGTGGCTTCCATATGTTCCATCAACAGGTAACAATGGGTATCCGTTTCTACAAAATCAATCGGTTTGGGAATCCGTATTTCGTTGGCCGATTCCAGCATCTGCAAACCCTTTTTCTCTGCCCCGAACATGCCTTTCCGTCCTTGGATGGTGTTCCATTTGGCAAAAAAGTTGCCTTCGTTGGTACGAAACACGGCCGCGGAGTTGATGGAGCCTCCGCCCTTCTCGTCTACCGAAATAATTTCGAGGCTGTTTCCCAGCTGTTTACGGAGAAGTTGGTTGATCGGTTCAAGAATATTTTGGTCTTTCATGAGAAAAGTATGCTTGCGTTTACAAAAAAACATATTTTTGCAGCGCTTTAGGGGTTTGGATTTGAAAGATACAAACGACCAATCGTTGAAAACGGAGTTCTGCTCCAGCAATTAAACGGGGGATTAGCTCAGCTGGCTAGAGCGCTTGCATGGCATGCAAGAGGTCACCGGTTCGACTCCGGTATTCTCCACCAAAAGAAAAGGTTCTGAATTTCAGAACCTTTTTTTGTTTTTATCAATTCTTTCTCATTCATCAAAAACCGACTCCAACACCTCGCCGGATAACAGCGTAAAGCGTCCGTCCAAGTGGAGTTTGAGGTAATCTTCCAACCTTCGTCTGGTTTCTTGCCGGGTTTCGCGGCTGTAATGTTGTTCGGGTTCGTGGTGGGTGAAGAGTTCGGAAAGATATCTGGCGGCCTCGTCGCGAATGGCAAAGGCGGGTTCGGAAGCAAATGCGGGTACGAAGGTGCTTTCATTGAGGGAGAATTCGGGGGTCTGTTTCGTGTATTCCCCGTGTGGGATGAATCCAAATATGTCGATCAATCCCACCAGAAACTGCTGCGCAAAATGTTGTAGGTTGTCCATGGCGTCCAGTTTTTCCATCTGGGCTTCGGCATAGAGGTACAACTCGTCCTCATGGGTTCTTTCGGAAATGGCTTTGTACAATGCTTCCGCCATATACACACTTACCAAGGGTTTCCGCATGTCCGTCAACAGGCTGGAGTACATGTGGTGGATATTGGTCTGCTTGGCCCCGTATAGGTCGCGGTTTTCCTTTCGCACAAAAGTGATGCTTACGTGGCTCATGGGCGAAAACAAGCCTGCCTTGGATGATTTGCCGCGGCGTTTGGCATTGGAAACCATGAAAGAGGTGGCACCCATGGTGTCCGTCAATATTTTTACGATGAGTCCGGTGTCTCCGTAAGGAATCGTTTTGAGCACAAAACCGTGGCAGGTTTCTTCCATGCAAAAATCCCGAAGGAATTAGTTGATGATGAGGATACGGGTCACTTCTTTCTGAGAACCGTCTTCGCTGGCCGCAAATACCAAGTATACACCCGTCTGTGCCCGTTTGCCGCCAAAGCTGTTGGCGTTCCATATGGCCGTGCCGCCGTTGGCCTGCGTTTGGTAAATCAACTGGCCAGAGATGTCCGTAATTTTTATCTGGGCATTCTGCGCCAATCCGCTGATGGTTACCGGACCCGTATTCTCGGGCCGTACTGGGTTGGGGAACGCGAACACATTTTCGCTAAAGTTGTCGTCCGCCTGGGTGGCATCGCTGCGGTAGGAAATAATACCCAAGTCGGTACCGAAGTATATGTTCCCTTGGTGTGGGTGCCCGGTAACGGACAATAGATTATCCGAAAGCAAGGGGCTGTTTGATTTGAGGAAGTGCTTTTGGATCGTGTAGCCATCCGCAGACAATAGGTAAGCGCCGGCACCGTAAGTAGCCATCCATTTACGGTTTCCCCCGTCTACATAAATATCCCTGACAAACACGCCGTCCAGCAACTTTTCGTTGTTGCCGTCGTTGGCCACCACTACGGGCGTTACCCCATTAAATCCGGTATTGCCAAATACGGCTTCGGGGTTATAGAAAATAGAAAATCCGGTTTCGGTGCCTACCCATACCTCGCCGTCTTTATCCTGCGTAATACAGTGTACGTAAGGAGACGGCAATTCCCCGCTTCCGGTATTGGTATTGATGTTTTTTACCTGGATAATGTTGTTATAGTTATCGTGTTTAATGGCGAAAATTCCTTTTCCCCTCACGGAGAGCCAAATTTGTCCATTATCCAAGGCGGTCACCACGTTTACGGCATCCGTTAGGGTAATGCCGGGTATGGTAAACGATTTCCACGTGCCATCCGCCTTTTTTACGGCCAAAGGTTTGCCGCTATAGCACATGCCCATCCAAAGTGCACCGTTGTTATCCAACGATAAACTTGCCCCCATGACGTTGCTGTACAAGGGTGGCTTGATTAAAGCGCCGTTAGTATTGGAGGAGTCGAACTTTGAGGGTACCGTGTTACCGGAAATCTGGTATACGGCACCACTATTGGCCACGGTATAAACCACATCTTCGTTTTCGGTTAGTGCTATATCCAAATAGTCGTAGGAATTACTCATCATGGGTTGGCTTACCAAGTTGAAGTAATCCCACTTGTTTTCGTTGGAAAGCCTGAGTACGCCATCTACGCGGTATAGGTTATTGAATGTATTTGTTGTTCCACCGGTGGCCACCCATAGGTACTTTCCGTTATGTTTCATGCGATAGCTGCCGCTGGCGAAAGGCCCGTCTGGATAATAGAAGTTCCTCTCATTGAAATTCCATACGCGAATTACCCCCAACGAACTGTGTGTAACCCACGAAACGCCTTTGCTGTCCGTAAATGCATTGACGCCCTGCGCCAAGAAATCGTCGTGGAGGTAGGCATGGTTGGTGCCGTCCGCGTTTTTTACGACCAAGGTACCTGTATACCCGGTGACGGGAGATAGCAGGATGGACAATTTTCCATTCTGTACATCCATGCTTCGTACGGTTCTTCCCACGATCGTATCCCAAGCTTGCCAGTAGGTTCCGTTGTATTTATATATGGTGTCTTGGTTATCCAAGCCATTGCTGAGGTACCGGGAGTATGACGCATACAGTTCTCCGTTATGGTTTACGACGGCATTATATGTACCCAAAAAAACGTCGGGATACCTTACCCAGGCTCCGAAATCTTGGAATGCGCCTAAGCCTGAATAACGGAAAAGTCCGGCATCGGAAGCAGCTATGATGGTTCCGTCGTTCGAGACGGCCACTTGGCGGACGGCCATCTCAAAACCAGCCGTGGTTGCAAAAATAACGTAGGAAGGAACTTCCTCCTTTTCCAAGTCGACCACCGCGATACCAAATTCACTGGCCAAATAAGCCAGTTTTCCTTTGATGGTGACATTCAATATTTTTTTGAAAATGATGCTGGATGCATTGATGATGTCTTTGATGTTGATGATTTCATCGCCTTTCATCAGATCGATGTTTCCGTTGGCATAGCAAATGATGAGGCACTTGGCTTCGGTAGAGTAGCCCATGGCCGAAACGCCGACATCGGACAGGCCATTTACGGTGCTATAACGTTTCAGCGTCAGGTTATCCTGGTTGATGGAATAAAAACCGCTTGTGTTCCCTACATACACATACCCATCTCCCTCACAGGCGATGGTGCCGTTGCCGTAGCTCAGGTGTATATCCCATGAGCCGGTGGCTACGTTCTGGCTATTGCCGCCAAGCCAGCAGGAAAGTATGCAGAAGGAAAGGAGTAAAATCTTTTTCATAATGTACTATGGCAAATATATGAGACTTCCCGGGTTATCACTCGTAATGTTTGCACGGAACACGAATTTAGCCAAGAGACATTTTTTAGCGTTTTAATGTTTTACTTTGACCGGAATGAAACGCAGAATCTGGCATTTCGGTATAATGGCGGCGCTTTTTTTATTGAGTTTGCTGCCACGGACAAAAAATATCCAAACGGGGGATTATCCCGCGGTAATCCCGCATTTGCAGGTGTTGCAGACGATACGCGTTTGGGACGAGGTGGGGCCCGGAGCCCACGCTTTTTTACCGGTACAAACCTGGAGCAACCCGAACGATAAGTTCATGACTTATTTTGAAAGGTTACAAAACGGCCGGGGCGATAATTACTATGTCTCGTATCCTCCTTTCGCTTTTGTGTTGGCCTGGGCTTTCTGTAAGGTATTTGGTTTGCCTTTTTCGGTACTTTCCATCACGGTATTGAATTTATTGCTTCAGTTTGTGGCCATGTGGTTTGTATTCGGGATGGTGCAAAAACTCATCCCCCGCCGCGAAAACCAATCCCTGTTTTGGCCGGGGTTGGCCGCCGCCGCCATTTTTATATGCAATCCGGCATCCATGCGGCTGTTTAGCCAAGTGTATTTCAGCGAGTCCGTGGGTACTTTTTTGTTTTGTGCGTTTGCCTATTGTGTGGTTAGTGTTTCCCAAAAACCGAAATCGTTTTTTTTGTTGTGGGGTATGGCCGTCTCCACATTTTTACTCGTTTACTGCGAGTGGATAGGCATTTTTGCGGTACTGGGATTTGGTGTTTTTTGGGTATTGAAAAGTTTCCGTACCGGTTATTTTTTGTGGCCTTTGGGTGTTTTGTCGTTATTCGGGCTCGGGGCTGTCTTGCTCTTTGCCTACCAACTCGACGTAGTGACCGGCAGCGGCGATTTTATTGCCAACCTACAGGAACGATATGAGGCCCGTTCGGGCATGAGGGATTATGAAAAATCGGTGGGCGATACGGTATTTAAGGAAGGTTTTTGGGAAGGTTTTTTATCTACCGTAAGGGCAACGATGTATGCTGCGCGCTGGTTTCTTCCCGTGCTGTTGGTTACCGCTTTCGTTTACCTGAAAAGGAAAAGTCTCCCACTCAACATACCTAAATCATCGTACGGATTGTTTGCCGTACTGTTTGCCATCGTGCTGGTTAATTTCGGGGTGCTGTTTAACTTTAGCATGATCCATAGTTATACTTGGGCTAAATGGGGACTTCCGCTGGCCTTGGTAGTGGCTTGGTGTGTGCATATATTGGTGGCCGAAAGGAAGATGGTGGTGGGCGTGGTCGTATTTATGGCTGCTTTTTTTGCCACGGATCTCCTATTTTATTACGGTTTCGGAAGAATAGACGAGGCTTCGGCCTATGTGCAGCAACAAACCGTCTTCATCAAGGAAAATGCAGCTCCGGACGAGGCGATTTTTATCACGACCATATCCGAAGAAGGGGAACCCACTTTTCATTTGACGTATTATACCCAACGGAACATGAGCAACGTAAAAACTGCCCAGGAAGCCCAGGAACAAGCGGTTAGGCTAGGTTTCGGGCGATATGTGTGGTTCAATTTCAACCAATTTGAGAACCGCATGGAGGCACATCATATTCATCCTTAAAATTTATACATTTGCACCCTTCGCTGCACCTGTAGTTCAACGGATAGAATTTTGGTTTCCGGTACCAACGATATGGGTTCGAATCCCGTCGGGTGCACAGCATGAAAAAAGCCGATTCAGTGATGAATCGGCTTTTTCTTTTATGTTTTCCTGCAGATTAGGCAGTCACTTTTTCTAGGATGCTTTCGAACAATGAACGTCCGTCGGTATTGGAAAGATAATCGGCCCAGGCACGCTCCGGGTGTGGCATCATGCCGAACACGTTACGTCCTTTGTTGGTAATGCCGGCAATGTTATCCAGCGCGCCGTTCGGATTGGCGGCATCAGTAATTTCACCGTTTTCCGTGCAATAACGGAATAGCACACGGTCCTCGTCATTGATTTGTTTCAAGGTGTCGCTGTCGCAGAAAAATTTGCCTTCGCCGTGCGCGATCGGAATCTGGAGCACAGCCCCTTTTTCGATGCTGCGTGTTACCAACGAATTGGTGGTTTCCGTGCGCAGATGAACATTCTTGCAGATGAAATTACGGCTGTTGTTGTGCAACAAGGCGCCATCCAATAACCCGGCTTCGGTCAAAATCTGGAAACCGTTGCATATTCCCATCACGTAACCGCCCTTGGATGCAAAGTCCACCACTTCCTTCATGATGGGGGAAAAACGGGCGATGGCACCCGAACGCAGATAGTCGCCGTAAGAAAACCCTCCGGGGCAAAAAACCATGTCGCACCCTTGCAGGTCGTGGTCTTTATGCCAAAGGCTCACCGGTTTTTCGCCGGTCAGTTTTTCCAGACAATACAATAAATCGTGGTCGCAATTGGACCCTGGGAATGTGATAACGCCGAATTTCATCAGAATAATTTCAGGCCGCTAATTTACCAATTTAAACGTGAACTCGCTGCCGAAATAGTAATCGAAGCGCGCCAAAAGCATCACCAAGATAAAAATGATGAGTATAAGCCTAGCGAATGCGGGCTTTTTGATGTCTAAAAATAAACGGCCCATCAACGCTGAAAAAGGAATAATCACCGGCCACCACACATCCGTATCCGGAATTTGTGGCCAGATGGATGCAGGAATGAGAAATGCGGGAATAAGGATGACGATGGTGAAAAAACGGCGGGTAATGATTTTATAGGTGTTGAACGTCCTAAAAATATTCAGCAGTGCAATGTTCAAAAAGACAAAGCAGGTAATGGCCGCCAACCAGAACCCCCAAGAGAACGAAAAGCCGTGTATGAATTTGAGGATATCGGCATAGCCTGGCTTATCCCATGCGGGAAAGGGTACATCCGCCAAATATAATATGGAATAAAACATACCGTAAGGCAACCCGAAACCCAAGAACTGAGCGGCGTATTCGCGCCACCGGGCGGGTTTAAGTGCCACCATAGAGGTAACGGCAAAAGGTATAAAGAGTATGAAAGGCGTGTAAAGCAGGGATGCGAATGCGAAACATACGCCGCTGGCCCATGCCGAAAACTGTCCGTGGCTTTGCCCGAAATTGACCATGAAGGCAAAAATGCCCAAGATAATGAACAATAAAGCCGCCAAACCCGGACCCATGGTGCCCATCACCGGATGGAGCGAAGCAAAAATGCCAAAGAAGATGACTGGATAACCAGAGATTGTGCCCAAAAAGTTGAAACGTGAAACAATTACATCCAATAAAGCGCCACATAGAATAACCAGAAGAATGCATGCCGTGGTTTGTAGCACCAAAGGCCAAGCATCCACCTGCATCAACGTATATAGCGGGCCCATGTTGGGAGAGGGAGGCACGGGCACGATAAAATTGCCGATATGCATCAACACCGTCAAGATGATTCCCACCACGACGGCCAACGGTTTATTTTTATGTAGGAACGCCTCCGGCATTTGTAAGTTTCAGATATTTTTTACCTTTGACGCAAATAAACAAATATCCTTTCAGTTATGGATTGGTTTTTTAACGGACTCAACGACTTTTTTCAATGGTGTTTCAGGGGAATGGAACATCTGGAGATGCCATTCAATTGGTTTATGATTTTTGCAACTGCCGCCTTAACCATTTGGTGGATGATCCAAATGTTTAAACATAAGGAAGACCGCAAGTAATTTTTAGATAATATTTCTGAAAGCATATACCGAAAGGTATATGCTTTTTTTTGTGATACTTATAACAAGATTTAATTATCGTCCTTTTTTCTTTTTACCCCACTTTTTCATATCATATAAATCTCCACCTATCAATATAGTGGCAAAAGGTTTGCTGCCCACCATGGGATCGAGTATGCTAAAATGCGAAATTCCGGAATTGGGATCGGTGAAAAACATGGATACGGGAATATAAAAAGGACACATAAGTCCTACGTCGAACGTGAAATTTCTTTTTTTGTCAACAAAATTATAGCCCACACCCAAAACAGGGCCAAATGTAAATTCTGAGGATGATTTTTTGAAGTAGTTATTTACGGGCGTTTTAATCCATTTTCCGTTATCTTGTTTCAATAATGTGTAATCCCTTACTTCATAAGCGGCGGTGGCCAGCCCAATTTTAAACCATGCGCCTTCCGGCCATCCTCTTTGCCTGTTATTGAGCCATAAATATATTTTGGCACTTATGCTCAGTGTTGCGCCAAAGTATTTTGTGTCTCGTGCCGGTAATTTGCCTTTCTCGTACGGCCCAAACAATAAGTCTCGATAATACCATTTTTCTTTGGTGTGGTATAGTCCGTCGTTTTCTTCATAGTAAACATTTCGGGGTTTTAATCGCACATATCTCCATCCCGGCATGCCTGCTTCAAACTGTATATCCAGCGAGGTTCTCTTCTTGAATAATTCATAACTTAAAAGTGGAGAAAATCGCCACCAGCCGGCTGTGACACCAAATTTGAAAATATGTTTTGTACGCTGTGCAGAACCATGGAAACTTTGTAGGGTAATCATGAACAGAAGCAGGTACTTCATAATTGATCGGGTAGGTTGGTTATTATGATGTTTGGAGTTAGATAAACGGATTTAATATATTTTAATTGTTTCTATTTAATTATGGCCCATAACTAAACAGGCGGATATACATCATATCCGCCTGTTTAATAAATGAATTGTTGTTATATTTAAGCTTTTACGGAAATACTCAATTCCTTCAACTGCTCCTCCGCCAAGGTAGAAGGAGAGTCTATCATCACATCGCGGCCCGAGTTGTTTTTGGGGAATGCGATAAAGTCGCGGATTACGTCCGCACCGCCGAATAAGGAACACAACCGGTCGAAACCGAACGCGATGCCGCCGTGTGGTGGCGCACCAAATTCAAAGGCATTCATGAGGAAGCCGAATTGTTTACGGGCTTCTTCGTCAGAAAATCCCAACAGTTTAAACATCTGCATCTGCAAGTCGCGGTCGTAGATACGGATGGAACCGCCGCCTACTTCCACGCCGTTGATGACCATATCATATGCGTTGGCACGTACATCGCCAGGCTTGGTATCCAATAGGTGTAAGTCTTCCGGTTTTGGGGATGTGAACGGGTGGTGCATGGCATGGTAACGGCCGCTTTCCTCGTCAAATTCCAAAAGCGGGAAATCGACCACCCAATGGGCGGCAAAATTATCTTTGGAGCGTAAGCCCAATCGGGTGCCCATTTCCAAACGGAGTTCGTTCAATTGTTTGCGCACCTTATCTGCCGAGCCAGCCAAAATCAATATCAGGTCGCCGGTTTTGGTTTGGAATGCGTTTGACCATTTATTTAATTCATCTTCGTTAAAGAATTTATCCACGCTTGATTTTATGCCATCGGCATTATGGCGCGCATATATTAAACCAGTGGCACCAATCTGCGGACGTTTCACGAATTCCGTCAATTCATCCAATTGTTTACGTGTAAATTCCGCTGCGCCTTCGGCGTTGATTCCTACCACCAATTCGGCATCGTCAAACACCTTGAATCCTTTATTTTTTACCAAATCGTTCAATTCCACGAATTTCATCCCGAAACGGATATCGGGCTTGTCCGAACCGTAAAACTTCATGGCATCGGCGTAGGTCATACGCTCCAATTTGGGAATGTCTATTCCCTTCACGGCTTTGAACAGGTGGCGAACCAGACCCTCGAAGGTGTTCAGGATGTCCTCCTGTTCCACGAAACTCATTTCGCAGTCGATCTGCGTAAACTCCGGTTGGCGGTCGGCACGTAAATCCTCGTCGCGGAAGCATTTTACGATTTGGTAGTATTTGTCGAATCCGGAAACCATCAACAGTTGTTTGAAGGTTTGCGGAGATTGCGGCAAGGCATAAAATTCACCCGGATTCATACGGGATGGCACCACGAAGTCGCGTGCACCTTCGGGCGTAGATTTGATCAATACGGGCGTTTCTACTTCGATAAACTGTTGGTCGTCCAGATAACGCCGCGTTTCTGAGCCGATGCGGTGGCGCAGTTCCAAATTCTTACGAACGGAATCGCGGCGTAAATCGAGGTAACGGTATTTCATCCGCAACTCATCGCCGCCGTCGGTATCTTCCTCAATGGTAAACGGTGGTGTGATGGATACGTTCAATACCGTCAATTTTTCTACCACGATTTCAATTTCGCCGGTAAGGATCTGTTTGTTTTTGCTTTCGCGTTCCTTCACTTTCCCGGTGGCTTGGATCACGAACTCACGACCGAGTTTGCGCGCTTCGGTACATAAGGCGGAGTCGGTTTCCATGTTGAACGCCAACTGTGTAATGCCATAACGATCCCGGAGGTCGATAAAAGTCATACCGCCCAAATCGCGGCCTTTTTTTACCCATCCCGAAAGAGTTACCGTAGTACCGGCATCAGAGAGGCGGAGTTCCCCGCAAGTGTGCGTCCTAAACATAAGAATCGTGAATTAGGGAGCAAAGGTAACAGATAATTGAGAGGTGAAAATGGGGAATTGAAAATGGGATAGAATTATTCTCCCGATTAAGTAAAACAAAAACGGCCCGCCAAAGGCGGGCCGTTTTCAGATGATATTTTTGTTAGGATCTTCCGTGGGAAAGAATGAAAAAAAACAATACCCCGAAGAAATACAATATCGTAAAAATCGCCGGTATGCCCACCCCGATAATAATTACCCAGGTGATGGCGGTTTTGTTACGTTTTTCCTCTTGTATGCGTTCGTTGGCAAAGTAGGCCTCGAAAGCCGCCCGCTCTTTACGCTTACGCTCTTCGTCGCTTTGCGGGTTTAGTGGAATTTCACTCATTTTTGCCAATTTTAGACCTAAAGATAATGAAAAAATTCTAGTGATGGTGTCCACCTTCGCCGTGTACATGCCCGTGTGCTATTTCCTCTTCGGTAGCTTCGCGAACATCGGTTACGGTACCGGCAAAATGAAGACTTTTGCCCGCCATCGGATGGTTAAAGTCTACCTTTACGGTTTCCAGGCCACGGTTTAATACCATGCCTTGCAACAAACGGCCTTCTTGGTCACGCAAGCGTACTTGTCCGCCTACTACCAACATGTCCTCGGCCAATTTGCCATCCACCATAAACACGTCGATGGGAATCTCAACGACAGCTTCGGCTTCCAACGGACCATATGCATCCATGTGCTCCAAAGTGAATTCGTAAGAATCGCCTTTGCTTTTGCCGGCCAAATGTTCTTCGAATTTAGGCAACAACTGGCCCATTCCGAATAAAAAAACCAATGGTTGGGAAGCATCTACTTCTTGGATGGTTTCAGCGGTATTGTTTGCTTCGCTGAGTTTGTAGGTGATGGAAACCACCTTGTTTTTTTCAATTTGCATAAGATTGATTTATGTCCGTAATCCGGAAATTCTACTACATATATTATGCCGTGCGAAGTACATTGGCGGCACAAAGTGCAGAAAATGAATATCGAAAAGCAGCGCAAAATTACGATTTGAAATGAAAAGAGGAAGTTATTTTTAGAAGGGGTTAGGCAATACGCAGTAGGCTGGCAGAGAGTATAGGTGCGAAACTTAGCGCCCTTACGTAAACCTATTTACCGCATACTCTGTATCTGTATCTGTTCCAATAATAGTCTGGATGCATTGGCCGGATCATCCATGCGCATGAAGCCTCCGTTGCCTTTGGAGGCCATTTTTTCCATGGATTTGATGGCTACTTCGTCGCGCCCGAAAGCCATGACGCCCAATTTGACGTTTTTGCCCAAATATTCTTCCACCAGGGTGGTGATATTTACCCCGTTTTCATCGGTTTGGGCAAAAGCACCGTCCGTGCCGATGATGACCATATTGTTACCATCCGAAATGAAGTTTTTTTCGGCCAGTTCGTATGCAAATCTTAATCCGCGGATTCCGTTGGTGGCACCGGCTGCGGTAAACGAACGGATGATTTTGTTCAACGTGTCTTTACGGTTTCCCGATACGCCTTGTATGCGCGTAACGGGCGATGTGGTAAATGTGATGATGCTTATTTTATCGGCCGTGCGTAATACTTGCGTCAGTTGCAACATCGATTCCTTGAGCATGTCCATCCGGCCCAAGACGCGCATGGACGATGAATTGTCCAACACGAAAACGATGTTGTTCGGTTTGTATTTGCCCAACGGTAAAACCGTATTTGTTTCCGTAGAATCCAATGTGGTTTGCGGCACCGGGATTTCCGGCGCAGGTGGCGGTGGAATCTGTTGTACCACTGGCGGAGGAGGCTCCGGAATGACGGCGGCTACGGGTGGTGTGGGTTCTGTCTGCAGTTTATCCAGATAGAAAGTAAACGAACGTTGTCCGGCCAGGATCACGATTCCTGTATCTACGGTAGCATACCCATCCGCAGAAATCTGAAGGATGTACATGCCGCTTTTATATGTTTTGGTTACGCTGCGCCCATTATTCGGAATCTTGAATTCATCTAGCGATTGGCCTTGTGTTCCCACAAAAAAATGGGCACCTGGAATTACTGTTCCGGTCTGTGAATCCAACACGGTAAACTGCTGCGAGAAATTTTGCGGCGTGCCTTGCAATTGGTCGCCCGGGCAAGCCGTCAAAGCATCGGAAGCGATATTTTTGATTTTTCCCTTCAGCGTAAGTTTCACCGGTTCCATGGAAGCCGTCAACGAAACTTCGATGGACTGCGAAAAAGGGCCGACTATAGGGGTATAATAACGGAGGATGATTTTGCCCGTATCGCCGGGTTGTATATATGTTTTTGGGTATTCGGCCAGGATGTCTTTGGAGCCAATGAGTTTTAGGATAGCCAAAGGTTTTGTGCCCGTATTTACCAGATTGAAAACCGCCGGGTCATTCCGCCAATTTTCCACGGAACCAAAATCATAGGTTTGGTCCGGTAAAAACACGAATTGTGCCTTGGCGGTGAAAACCAATAAATATAACAGGACAGGCAGTGTGTAGCGCATCATTTCAGTAACGCCAAATGTGGGGAAATATTCTTATCTGTTTTGTCCAAGCCTTTTTTTTACGATTTTTTCATAAAGCGGCTTTCTATACAGAAATTGCATCCAAACTCCGGGAAGCAGTACATATTTAAGTAACCGGTTTTTGGTATCGAAGAAAACTTCGTCGCGGATCAGCGTACCGTCGTTTATTTTGATCAGGCGGTGTTTATGTTTCCATGTACTCATGCCAAATGCCATTTCGGTGCCTTCGTCCACGAAATAAATTTCGTTTTCCGTGATGCTTTCTTCCGTTACTTTTCCTTTCCAGGGAAATCCTCCGATGGGCGTACGAATCACGAAATATAGTTGGTCTCCCAATTTATTTCCTTCGTAGATTTTGGCTTCAGGTTTCATCATGGGCGGACTGAGCGCAGTCAACAATCTGAAATCAAAAACGCTATACACGTCTTGGATGTTTACGTCCCGAATTTTGGATTCCACTACAAATTTCACGCGAAGTATTGTTTCTTTGTCTCCAAATATAGCTGTCTTTTGAATTTTAAGGCCAAAGTGCTCATTTCCGCCGGCAGTAATATCGGCGATAGAAGGAATTATCTACAGGAAGCATTTCGGATTTTATCGGAATCCGGGATGTCGGATATGGAGTCGTCTTCCGTATACGAGACGCCGCCTTGGGGTTTCGATGCGCCCGTTCCTTTTTATAATGTATGTTTTGTGGGCTATACCGAACTTTCTCCCACCCGTTTTATCCAACTGTTGATTGAGACGGAAGAAAAATTGGGGCGAACGAGAAATTCGGGCCGTCAATATGCCTCACGGACGCTGGATTTGGACATCATCCTGTGGGATAGGCTCATCATCCATTCGCTTATTTTAGATATTCCCCACCCGCGGGCACACCAGCGCAGGTTTGTATTGGAACCGGCCGTAGAAATAGCCCCGGATTGGATTCATCCGATATTTAATGAGCCGCTAAAAATTTTGTTGGAAAAATGCGGGGATGGTTCGGAAATCAAAAAGGTATTTCCTCCGCTGGAACCGACCTAAAATCCTACAGTAAACCTTAACGACCAAGGATTGTTGTAAATGGTATTGTTGCGGTCGTGGATGACGTTATACAAAACCATGATGTTGGTGAAAGCCCTTCTGCCGAAATTTTGTTGGTAACCCGCACCCACATTGAAACAATTGCCGATGTTGTGTTCCCTTTTTCCATCCGGAAAAATATATCCGGTGGGATAATTCATGAATTCATATTCCGCATGGAGAAAGATGCCTTTCCACACGAAGAACTGCTGGAAAAGCCTTCCGCCGATTAAGTGGTTGGCCTGCCCGAAATAATTGGTATAGATGTAATTGATCCCCACGCCAACCCTATACCTATCCGTTACTTTATAGCCCACGATGGGTGCCACGTTTACATATGTAACCGAACCCACCTGCAAACCCAGATTGCCGCCGAAGAAAAACTTATCGATGATACGGTCCTGGCGTTTTTTTTCTATAGGCGTTTCCGTATCCGAAGGGGAAAGCATGACCTGGGATTTGGCGGTTAATCCAAATAGGCACAAACAAAATATAAATAGGGTAACGTGTTTACGCATATTCCACAAATTTCAGAAAAACTAAGCTACAAACGCAATAATCCATCCATTTATTCCATAAACGGTAATAAAGTTGCCCCAATCGAAAAGTTGGCTTGATGTAACGTTCAGCACTTTAACGTTTTGTTGAGCAAGGAACTTCATGTAAAAGTTCTCGAAATAAAAATACATTTATACTTTCGCAATCGCTCATAATAGGCTTTGTAACAATGATGAATTACCGATTTTGGAATAATACCTTAGGATGGGTTGCCTTTTTGGTAGCCTTTATTACGTATTACGTCACCATGGAACCCACCACCAGCTTCTGGGACTGCGGTGAGTTTATTGCTTCTTCGTACAAGTTGCAGGTAGGCCACCCGCCGGGTGCCCCGCTGTTTTTGATGTTGGGCCGTTTCTTCTCCTTGTTTGCCAATGGCGACCCTACCATGGTGGCTTATTGGATCAACATGGTATCGGTATTGTCTTCGGCATTGACCATTGCGTTTTTGTTTTGGACCATTACCATCCTGGCGCGTAAAATCATTACTAAAGATACACCAAACCTAAATCCGGACGATCTTTCCTTGGGTTCCAGAATAGCGGTACTGGGCTCCGGTTTAATCGGTGCCTTGGCCTATACATTTTCGGATACTTTCTGGTTCTCGGCCGTTGAGGCGGAGGTTTATGCCACATCATCATTGTTTACCGCCTTGGTATTCTGGGCCATGCTCCGCTGGGACGAAAGTGCCGACAAGCCCCATGCCGACCGTTGGTTGGTATTGATTGCCTATTTGATGGGTCTATCCATCGGGGTCCACTTGTTGAACCTCTTGACTATTCCGGCCTTGGCATTTATCTACTATTTCCGCCGCTATAAGCCTAATATGTTGGGTGTTTTGGGAACTTTATTCCTGGGCGTGTTTTTATTGGTATTCGTTCAGTACGGAATCATACCCGGATTTGTTGAAAGCGCCGGTGAGTTTGAATTGTTCTTCACCAATACTTTGTCTTTACCGTTCCTTTCGGGCCTCATTTTCTATTCTGTCCTCATTCTCGCGTTCATTACGTTGGGGTTATGGCTAACCAGTAACAAAAAAGCACCGATTGCCTTATATTTGGTAGCCACGGCGGTATTCTGGTTTATTTTGACGGCCAGTATTTGGGGCGTTCTTTTTGGATTGGTGATATTTTTCGTTTCCTGGCTCGCCAGCAAAAACGCTTTCTTGTCTTTCTTGTTGGCCGCTACGGGTATCGTTCCGGGAATCCTTCTCTGGTTCGGTGTTTACAGCGATAAATCGAACGATAAATTTGCCGACAAGGAATGGCACTCTGCCTCATCCACGATGAATTTGATGATTTCGTTCTTTGCGGTTATTTTGATGGGTTATACGTCGTATGCACTCATCATCATCCGTTCAAACGCCAATACACCGATGGACGAAAATAATCCGGCAGACGTATTCTCGTTATTGTCATATCTAAACCGTGAACAATACGGATCGCAGCCATTGGCCTATGGTCCGTATTACTATGCACAGCCAACGGAATATAAGGACAACGGGCCTATCATTACCCGTGCTTACACCATTTTGGACAGCAAAGGCAAACAGGTGAATTATTTTACCGAAAAGTTTGAAGCAGAAAGTTTCGTGAAGCTTTCAAAGGAAAAAGAAAACAAAGATTATACGATTGGTTATGAATACCTGGAAACAGACCGTAAAAAGGAGCCGGGTTATTCATCCAAGGAATCTACCATATTTCCCCGTATGTGGAGTTCACAAAGCCACCACATCAAAGAATACAAATATTGGGGACAGGTAAAAGGAAGTGCAAAACCAACGTTCATCAACAACATGGTTTTCTTTTTCAAGTACCATATCGGCCACATGTATAACCGTTATTTCCTTTGGAATTTCGTGGGCCGCCAAAACGATATCCAAGGAAACGGGGAACCGACCCAAGGAAACTGGATCAGCGGTATCGGCTTCTTGGATGAGATGTTTACCGGTGCACCACAAAGCAAAATGCCGGAAAGTGCCGCTTCCAACCACGGCCGTAATGCATACTATTTCTTGCCGTTGTTGTTGGGCTTGGGCGGTTTGGTATATCACCTGATGCGCAACAGCCGTAACTTTATCATCGTATTTATGTTGTTTTTCCTTACGGGATATGCCATCGTGTTATACCTAAACCAAACGCCGATGCAACCCCGCGAGCGGGATTATGCCTATGCCGGATCTTTCTATGCGTTTGCCATCTGGATCGGTTTGGGCGTATTGGCTATTTACGACGTATTGGAAAATTTATTTAAAACCGGGCCTAAGGCAGTATTCGCCGGTTTGGCCACATTGGTTTCCGTTAGCGTACCCACGTTAATGGCTTTCCAAAACTATGACGACCATAACCGTGCAGGACGTTACACCGCACGCGATTTTGCATTCAATTATTTGAATACCTGCGAACCGAATGCCATCATCTTCACCAACGGAGACAACGATACGTTCCCGCTTTGGTATGCACAGGAGGTAGAAGGCGTTCGTACCGATGTTCGTGTGGTAAACTTGAGTTTATTGAACACGGATTGGTACATCGACCAAATGAAACGTGCGGCCTATGATGGTCCGGGTGTTCCGTTTGGCATGCGCCAGGACCAGTATTTGGGAACCAAGCGCGACCAAGTATTGTTCGACAGCGAGAATTCTAAATATTATACCATCAAAGAGCATTTCAACTGGTTGTTGGATGGCGATAAAAATAAAGTGCCCGTAGGGCAGGGACAAGAATTGTTCTACTTCAAATCAAATAAATTCATCATTCCGGTGGATAGCGCGAAAGTGGTTTCCAACGGAACCGTACCTAAAGGAATGGAAAGCCGTGTGGCCAAAGACATCCGCTTGGAAATCAAACGTTCTTACGTATTGAAAAGCGATTTGATGATTCTTTCGTTACTGAACAATTTCAACTGGGACAGGCCGATTTACTTTGCCATCACCGTGGGCGAGGATTTCATGGGACTTCAGGATTATTTCCAACTGGAAGGTATGGCATACCGCTTGGTTCCGTTTAAGGCAAAATCTCATGACAGGCAACCGGGTGAGGTGAATTCTGAGGCCATGTACAAAAACATCATGGAGAAATTCGTGTGGGGAAATATGGAAGATCCGAATGTATACTTGGATGAAACCAACCTACGTATGACGTTCAATTTCCGGAATAGCTTCG